>ENA-UOYN01000260-UOYN01000260.1-marine-metagenome-genome-assembly--contig:-NODE-260-length-25935-cov-4.564876_pt1 | contig 25935 bp, 22 predicted proteins | sample MGYA00238176_ERZ767358 | MGnify/ENA primary metagenome ERZ767358 (study PRJEB28950, sample SAMN06266238) | marine metagenome | isolation source: Columbia River Estuary | place: USA:Columbia River Estuary...
GAGATAAGTAATCGTGATAATAGAATGAATGCAAATTTCATGTTGATATTCATGATTGCATTATTCGGTGGATTTATTTGGCTTATGCTTAAATACGGTTGGACAGGTAGAGGAGTAGCAGCTTCTATTCATGGTGAAGAAGTTGATTGGCTAATGAATCTAAACTTGATAATAGTTATAGCTGTGTTCTTTTTGACAAACACATTGTTATTTGTGTTTTCATTTAAATACGTTAAAAAACCAGGTGTAAAGGCATTATTTTATCCTCATAACAATAAATTGGAGATGTTATGGACTGTCGTTCCAGCTGTAGTTTTGGCTGTAATTATAATTTTGGGTTTAAGAACTTGGAATCAAATTACTGATGTTGCTGAAGAAGAATCTATTAGAGTTGAATTGTTTTCAAAACAATTTGATTGGACAGCTAGATACGCAGGAGCGGATAATACTTTAGGTCGTTTCGACTATAAATTAACAACAGATAATAATGAATTGGCATTGTTAACTGCTAATACTTTGGATTCTGCAATCTTTCAAATGGAAAATGGACCGGCAGGAATCCATACATTAGAAGCTAAATTAAATGACAGAAACCTTATAATGGTTCCTGAAGATCGCCAGAAAATGGAAGATGATTTATCAAGAAAGGAAAGATTAATTCGATTGTTGTATCAAATGAGAGCTCGCCATGATGGAAAAAATGACGCTTCAGCTTGGGATGATATTATTCAGAAGGACACTTTATATTTGTGTAAAGGAAAAGAATACGAATTTAATTTCCGTTCTAAAGATGTAGTACATTCAGCTTATTTCCCTCATTTTAGAGCACAAATGAATACTGTTCCTGGTTTAACAACACGTTTCAAATTTGTTCCTAATAAAACAACTGTTGAAATGCGTGATGCAAAGAATGATAAGAATTTCAATTACGTTTTAATGTGTAACAAGATTTGTGGTGGTGCACATTATAAAATGAAAATGATGGTTGTTGTTTTAGAAGAAAAGGATTATAAAACTTGGATGAAATCTAAATCTAATTCTACTTTTAAAGATTCCTATTTCCCTAAGGCTGTAGAAGCAGTAGAAACAGTTGATGCAAACGTAATGGCTGATACACTAGCAGTTGCGATATAAATAGAATAAATAAATTTAAATTATAAAAGAATGGCGGCAGTAGCGCACGAAGCACACGGACACCACGAAGATCACGGACATCACGAAGAAAACTTTGTTTCAAAGTATATTTTTAGTCAAGATCACAAAATGATTGGAAAGCAGTTCTTAATGACTGCTGTATTCATGGGGATTGTAGCAATGTTGTTATCAATATTGTTTAGAATTCAATTGGCTTGGCCAGGTGAAAGTTCAGATTTTGTTTCATTCTTCTTAGGTGAGACATGGGCTCCAGGAGGAGTAATGAAGGAAGACATGTATCTTGGATTGGTTACGATTCATGGTACCATAATGGTGTTTTTCCTTTTGACTGGTGGTTTGTCAGGAACATTTTCTAATTTATTAATTCCATTGCAAATTGGAGCGCGTGATATGGCATCAGGTTTCTTAAACATGTTGTCTTATTGGTTCTTTTTTCTTTCTTCTATTTTGATGCTTGCATCTTTATTTGTTGAGTCAGGACCTGCAATGGCTGGTTGGACAATTTATCCTCCTTTATCGGCATTACCACAAGCTGTTAGTGGTTCAGGTTTAGGAATGACTTTGTGGTTGTTCTCAATGGCAATATTTATTGCATCTTCTTTAATTGGTTCTTTAAATTATATCGTAACTGTTTTGAATTTAAGAACAAAAGGAATGGCAATGACACGTTTACCATTAACAATTTGGGCGTTCTTTATTACTGCAATAATTGGTGTTTTATCTTTCCCAGTTTTACTTTCAGCAGCTGTTCTTTTAATAATGGATAGAATGGCAGGTACAAGTTTTTACTTGTCTGATATTATTGTAGGAGGTGAAATGTTAACGCAACATGGTGGTTCACCAATTTTATTCCAACACTTATTTTGGTTCTTAGGTCACCCAGAGGTTTATATTGTATTATTGCCTTCATTAGGTTTGACTTCTGAAATTATAGCAACAAATTCAAGAAAACCAATTTTTGGATATAGAGCAATGATTGGTTCTATTTTAGCTATTGCCTTTTTATCTTTCATTGTATGGGCGCACCACATGTTCGTTACAGGTATGAATCCTTTCTTAGGAAGTGTATTCGTCTTCACAACATTGTTGATTGCAATTCCATCTGCTGTTAAGGTGTTTAATTACCTAACAACATTATGGAAAGGATCTATCGTTTATACTCCAGCAATGTTATTTGCAATAGGATTAGTTTCTACATTTATTACTGGTGGTGTTACAGGTATTATCTTAGCAGATGCTGCACTAGACATCGCTGTTCATGATACTTATTTTGTAGTTGCTCACTTCCACGTTGTTATGGGATTATCTGCTGTATTTGGGATGTTTGCTGGTGTTTATCATTGGTTCCCTAAAATGTATGGTAAGATGTTGAATACGCGTTTAGGATATGTTCACTTTTGGATTACTTTAATAGGTGCTTATGGGGTATTCTTCCCGATGCACTTTGTTGGTATTGCTGGTGCACCTAGACGTTATTATGATTATACAGTTTACAATGAATTCGATGTTGATTCATTAAACATGATGATGGATTTAAATGTAATAATTACTGTATTTGCAATTATTGCTGCATTAGGACAAGGTGTATTTTTGTTTAACTTCTTCTATAGTATTTTTAGAGGGCCAAAAGCTCCACAGAATCCATGGAAGAGTACAACTTTGGAATGGACTACACCAGTTGAACATATTCATGGAAACTGGCCTGGTGAATTGCCAACAGTACACAGATGGCCTTATGATTTCTCTAAACCGGGAGAAGAGGAAGATTTCATTCCTCAGACTGTTCCATTAAGAGATGGCGAAGAAGAACATTAATTTAATTTAAGATATTAGAAGCCCTTTGTATGAATACAGAGGGCTTTTTTTGTATTTTTGAATAAAGCCCGCAAAGTGGAAGATTCATTCGATTATAGAGAAGAAGCAAATGTACCTGCAGATCAGGAGTACGATAAAGTACTTCGTCCTAAACGTTTGGAAGATTTTGCAGGCCAACCAAAAGTTGTTGAAAATCTTGAAATTTTTGTAAAAGCTGCAACGCTTAGAAATGAACCATTAGACCATGTCCTATTGCATGGACCTCCAGGTCTTGGTAAAACGACTTTGGCTAATATTATTGCGAATGAATTGGGGGTGAATTGTAAGATTACAAGCGGTCCAGTTTTAGATAAGCCAGGAGATTTAGCAGGATTACTTACAAATTTAGAGACAGGCGATGTCTTGTTTATTGACGAAATTCATCGTCTAAGTCCTGTTATTGAAGAATATCTTTATTCTGCAATGGAAGATTACTCGATTGATATAATGATTGATAGTGGTCCAAATGCTAGAACTGTTCAAATAGCTCTAAATCCTTTTACTTTAATTGGTGCAACAACTCGTTCTGGTCTATTAACTTCTCCCCTGAGAGCGAGATTTGGAATAAACTCTAGACTACAATATTACGATTCTAAAACTTTGACTTTAATTGTTGAACGCTCTTCTAATCTGTTAAATATTCCAATAGATGAAGAAGCAGCTTATCAAATTGCCAGCAGAAGTAGAGGGACTCCAAGGATTGCGAACGCTTTGCTAAGAAGGGTGCGTGATTTTGCTCAAATAAAAGGAGATGGGACAATTACTCTTGCCATAACGGATATGGCTTTGGAGGCTTTAAATGTAGACCGTAATGGTCTAGATGAAATGGATAATCGAATGTTATCCGCAATTATTGATAAATTTCAAGGTGGACCAGTTGGTTTAACTACAATTGCCACGGCTATTGGTGAAAATGCTGGAACTTTAGAAGAGGTTTATGAACCTTTCCTTATCCAAGAAGGTTTTTTAATGCGAACTCCTCGTGGAAGAAAAGCAACAGAGAAAGCATACAAACATCTTGGGAAAGATATGGGGTACTCTCAAGGAGGTCTTTTTTAATTCATGCCTAATAATGAGTGCTAGTCTGATTAAAAATAAGGCCTTAGAATTGGGGTTTAGTTTCTGTGGAATATCCAAAGCAGAATTCCTCGAAAATGATGCTCCTCACCTCGAATTATGGCTAAAAAATAACCGGAATGGTTCAATGGCATACATGGAGAATCATTTTGACAAGAGGTTAGATCCACGTTTATTAGTCGAGGATGCAAAATCTGTAATCTCTTTAATGTTAAATTACTTCCCATCTGAAACGCAAATTGATCCAAAGGCACCTAAAATTTCTAAATACGCATATGGGAAGGATTATCATTTTGTTATAAAGTCAAAGCTTAAAACGTTACTTCAGTTTATTCAAGATGAGATTGGCGATGTAAATGGAAGGGCTTTTGTCGACTCAGCACCTGTTCTTGATAAGGCATGGGCAAAAAAAAGTGGACTTGGTTGGATGGGGAAAAATGGAAATATCATTCATCCTAAAAATGGCTCTTTTTTCTTTTTAGCAGAGTTGATTGTTGATTTAGAATTACCAGTCGACGGTCCAATAAAGGATTATTGCGGCACTTGCACGAAATGCATTGAAGCCTGCCCAACGGATGCAATATATGAACCCTATAAAGTTGATGGCTCTAAATGCATCTCTTATTTAACAATTGAGCTTAAAGATGAAATTTTACCTAAAGAATTTAAGGGGAAAATGGAAAACTGGGCATTCGGTTGTGATATTTGTCAAGATGTTTGTCCTTGGAATCGTTTTTCGAAAAGGCATAATACGTCAGATTTTAATCCGCATCAGGACTTGCTTCATTTAACATCTGGTGATTGGCAAGATCTCTCACAAGAGGTTTTCAGTAAGTTATTTAAAGAGAGTGCGGTAAAACGTACAAAGTATTCTGGACTAAAAAGAAACCTGAAATTTTTGCTTGATGACTAATTAGTTGTAAATTAATCGTCAGAATTAATTCACTACTATGCCAGAACAAGAAATCCCTCAAGATATATCATACAACATGGCGCCATATTCAGGACCATGGACTAAAAAAGAAGCAGCTCATTTATTGCGAAGAACCATGTTTGGGCCTACGAATCAACAAATACTTGATACGGTAGCAAATGGAATGAATGCAAGTGTAACGGCGCTTTTACAAATGCCAGTAATTAGTAACCCCATTGTTGTTCATCCAAATGAAACAATTGCAACTTTCGGGACTGATTGGACAACAAGTGTTTACCCTTCAAACCCTGTAGATGCTCAAACTGTAGAGAATGCTAGAAATTGGTCGTTGGGATATTGGTTAATGGATCGAATCAATAATGAACAATATTCCATCGCTGAAAAATTGTGTCTTTTTTGGCAAAATCATTTTGCTGCTCCAGCAAGTTCAGATGCAAGAGCTACTTTTGATTATCATATGTTAATACGTTCCCATGCTTTGGGCGATTTTAAACAATTCGTAAAAGATATTACAATTAATCCCAACATGTTGTTGTTTTTAAATGGAGCATCTAACACTTTATACAGCCCAAATGAAAATTACGCTCGAGAATTACTTGAATTGTTTACAATTGGTAAAGGCCCACAAATAGGTCCTGGTGATTATACCAATTACAAAGAAGAGGATGTGGCTGCAGCTGCAAAAATATTAACAGGATATCTTGTTGATGGTTTAAGAAGTGATGTTTTAACTGCTGTAACTTCAAACTACACGCCTGTTTTACATGATAATTCTACTAAAACAATGTCAGCGCATTTTGGCAATGCTGTTATTACAGCGAATGCTGCAACAGAATACGAGGACTTAATAGATGTCATTTTCTTACAAAATGAAGTAGCGAATTTTATTTGTCGTAAACTATATCGTTATTTTGTCAATTATGATTTAACATCAGATGTAGAGACCAATGTAATTCCAGTTATGGCAGCAACTTTAATTAGTAATGGTTATACCATTTTACCTGTTTTAACAGAGTTGTTTTCATCTGAACATTTTTATGATATCAGTGTAAGAGGGGCATTAATTCGAGGCCCATTAGACATGCTTTATTCATTGTTCAATGGAACGGAGTCTACTCCAAGTTTTGATTTAGCGACTAATGCTGAGATGCAATTAAACATTTATTGGATTGCAGAAACGTTAGGGCAAGCATACGCTGCACCGCCAAGTGTTTCTGGTTGGCCAGCTTATTACCAGGAACCTTCATTCTCCAAGCTTTGGATGAATTCAACGCATTTAAAAACGAGGTTTGACGCTAGTTCTTGGGTAACGATTTATACAGGTATTCCTGTAAATGGAGAAAACTGGAAGATTAGCACATTGACTTTTCTTGATAATTTATCACTCCCGTCAGATGCTGTTGCGGTGATTGATGATATTTGTGATGTGTTTACTCCTAAACCAGTAGATGCTGTTCAAAAGGCAATTCTGAAAGGGATCCTTACCAATGGTCAGCCAGATTTTGAATGGACTGTTCAATACAATGATTATCAAGCAAATATTGGAAATCCAACATTTGAGGATCCTGTTAAAACGAGAGTCGAATTAGTATTGTCAAGGGTATTCCAAATGCCAGAATTTCATACGATGTAAGCCAAAAATTTAGAAGATGAAAAGAAGAGATTTTGTAAAAAATATGGCGATTGCGTCAGCTGGTACTCCAATTGTGTTGAATAACATTAAAATGCAATCGATTGGTAAAGAGTTGTTTGATGTGGCAAAAAGTGCTGAAGATAGAGTACTTGTTTTAATTAGATTAAATGGGGGTAATGATGGTTTAAGCACGGTAATTCCTAGAGATCAATATGCTAATTTAACAATTCAAAGAAGTAATGTTTTAATTCCAGAAACGTCAATTTTGCCGTTAACAACTGAAGTGGGACTGCATTCTGCCATGGGTGGTATGCAAAACATGTTTAATAATGGAAATTTGTCTATCATTCAAAACGTAGGTTATCCAGAGCAAAATAGATCTCATTTCAGATCGATGGATATCTGGAGTTCTGGCTTAATGGGAACATCGCCAGAAACGGGTTGGTTAGGTCGCCATTTAGACAATAGTTATCCAGGGTATCCTTCAGGATATCCTAATATGACTAACCCAGATCCTTTTGCAATAAGTATGGGTTACGATGTTTCATCAACGTGCCAGGGCTTGTTAGCTAACTTTAGTCATGCTGTAAATGATCCTTTTGACACATATAATTTAGCTGCAAGTAGTGTGCTTAACGATGGAACGTATTATGGATCTCATATGGAATATTTGGCAACATTAATTGATCAAGCAAATGAGTTTGGAGCTCAAATTAATGCTGCAGCAAACAGTGGGAATACATTGTCAACGATGTATGATCCAACAAATCCATTAGCAACACAGTTGCAATATGTTGCACAAATGATTTCTGGTGGACTTAAATCGAAAGTTTACATTTTAAATATTAATGGTTTTGACACGCATGATTCTCAGGTTTCAGCATCAAATGTAGAAGAAGGAACTCATACAGACTTAATTAAACGTTTGTCAGATGCAGTAGCTGCTTTTCAAGATGATTTAGCACTACTTGGTTTAGAAAACAGGGTTGCAGGAATGACTTTTTCAGAGTTTGGTAGACAAATAGCATCGAATGCTAGTTTAGGAACTGATCACGGTGATGCCGCACCTTTGTTCTTGTTTGGGAGCTGTATCAACGCTGGAATTGTTGGCCCGAATCCTGTAATTGATAGTACAATTGTAAATCAAGCAGCAGTTCCAATGCAAATTGATTTTAGAGATGTGTATGCGTCTATTTTAAAAGATTGGTTTGGGGTTTCTACAACGGATATCCAATCCTTTTTTGAACACTCTGTCACTTATTATTCATTACTTGGTGCCTGCAATGTTGGAGTGGAAGAAGTAATTAAGGATAAGAATCATGTTCTTTTATTTCCGAATCCGTGTTATGAGAATACTACGATTCGATTTATATCTGAAAATGAATGGGTTAAAATCGAAATTTTTGATTTAACTGGACGAAGTGTAGGTGTTTTTGTAGACAAGACCTTGGATTCAGGAACGCACAATGTATTCCTTGAAACAAGTGCACTAAGTCAAGGTAAATATTTGGTTAAAGTTTATAAAAAATCAGGTAGTTCAGAAGCGAAATTGATAAAAGTGAAATAAAAAAAGGGAGCAATTAGCTCCCTTTTTAATGTTGTATTGATTTGGATTACATCCCCATTGTTTTTAATTGTTCTAAGGTCATTTCTTTGTAACCTTCCGGAATCTCAATGTCAAAATGATCTTCTCCTTTTTTCAATTTCTTGTCTAGTTCAGTTACTGTCATTGACATTACCATACCACCTTGAGAAAGTTCAAATTCCATTGGGAAACCTGGTACTTCATCATTTAAATAGTTTTGTCCTTTCTTATTCACAATAATGTCTTCTGTATACCAGAAAGTCATTTCGTTTCCATCAGGATCAGTTAACAACGCTTTTTTACAAACGTAATTTTGGATTGTTTTTGTTTCGTCCATTAACTCAACATCGTATTCTGGTTTTTCGCCTGATTCAGCTTCAATTTCAGAAATTGTTGATTTGATTGCGTTCTTACCAATCATCCCACTCAATAACATTAAAATGTTGTCTTTTCCATCATTAACAGTCGAAATGTTCATCATCGTTCCCATTTTCATGTCTGAACGTGTTTTGTCACCACTAAAAAAAACATCTAATGTTGATCCTTGCATCATAGAAATTGCCATTTCCATGTCTGGATTATCTGAAGACATCTCAATTTTGTATTTAACGTGACCTTCTGAGAGCTGTGCATTCGCTGAGAATAAAGCAACTACAGCAAAGCTTAAGGATAAAATAATTTTTTTCATTTTATAAATTGTTAGTTATTAAGTTTAATTTGATACGCCAAAATACAAATAGTCTGCCAGAAATAAACATTGATAGTTTTCAAAGGTTCATATTCGAGGAAGACTGCTCGCAGGTTCATTTAAATGGTTGTTATCCACCAAAAATAGCACGGTAAATATCGTTTCCATTCGCATAGATTACCAAGCCAAGAATTAAAATAAATCCAATGTATTGAGCATATTCTAAAACTTTTTGCGGAGCTTCTTTTCCTGTAATCATCTCGTATAGTAAAAACACTACATGACCTCCATCCAATGCTGGAATCGGTAAAATATTCATAAATGCAAGTATGATTGAAATCAAGGCAGTATTTAGCCAGAATATCTTCCAATCCCATTGACCAGGGAATAAATTACCTAAGGCACCGAACCCACCCATAGATGTTGCACCTTTTTTGGTGAACACATATTTGAATTGGGCAACATAGTCGTGTAATGTCCAATACCCAAATGAAAATCCTCCGGTTACTGCTTCACCAAAACTAAATGTTTTAGTAGAACGAGTGTAAGCTGAATTGTAATTGAAATCTGGTCCAACTCCTATTTTTCCAAGTGAGTCTTTTTTAACGTCAATTGAGTATAATTTACCTTTACGGATGTAATCAAGTGTCAATTCATTTCCAATTGAATCATTCATCAGGTCGAAAAACTCATCGTAAAAAACAAAAGATTTACCATTTACAGCAACAACAGAATCGTTGTCTCTAAGTCCAGCTTTATATGCTGTTGATTTTTCAGAAATGTTGTGTGTAAGTAAATGCACTCGAGGAACGAAAGGCTGCATCATGTTTTCTTTCCACATTGTTTGACCGAAGTCTTCAGGGATTTTAATCGTTTCAATTTCCCCTCCTTGGTGTTTCACCTTAACTTCTTGAACATTTCGAAGCATTAAGTGGCGATTAATGTCAATGGTATTCACCAAAGATTCACCATCAACAGAAATGATTTTATCTCCATTTTCAAAGCCTAATTTTTGGGCAATTGGCATCACTTGAAACCCGTTTTTAAGGTCTTTAATACTTACGTGGTCTTGTCCCCAAAAGAAAAGCACCATCATGTAAATCAGAAATCCTAAAACTAGGTTTACAGTAACTCCACCAATCATGATGATTAATCGTTGCCATGCTGGTTTTGAACGAAATTCCCACGGTTCTGGGTCTTTGGCCATTTGATCTTTATCCATCGATTCATCGATCATTCCGGCAATTTTTACATAACCTCCTAACGGAATCCAACCAATACCCCATTCTGTATCCCCAATTTTTTTCTTGAAGAGCGAAAATTTCCAGTTAAAGAACAAATAGAATTTTTCAACACGTGTTTTAAATAGTCTCGCCGGTATGAAATGCCCAAATTCGTGCAAGACTACAAGTATTGATAAAGAAAGTAACAGCTGCGCTGCTTTGATCCAAAAATCCATAAGTTTTATTTTATTTTACAAATATATTCAATTATGCAGAAGCAGCTTCAATGTTGAAATAACCATTTTGTTCAAAGTAATCAATGATGGCTTCTTTCATGAGGTGTTGCTGTTCTTTATGGCTCAATGCTGGCAATTGTTTTAACAATTTAAAATGAGGCCAATTTTCATCATCTCGCTTCTCGAATTCATAAAATCCGTGTGGCTCAAGGAGTGTGCAGATTGCAATGTGTATTAAATCAGTTTTTTCACTTTTTGAAAAATCTTTGTATCCGATACCTAGCTCATTTACGCCAATTAAAAAAAGAATGGATTGAACATCCATATCAGAGCCAAAATCAGCGTCTAATTTTTTTTTAACCTCTTGGAATTTTAATTCAATGTCATAATCCATACTTCAAAATTAGTTAATCGATGTTAATTCACAATCTTTATTCTGCACGATGTTATTTGATTTATAATTTGATTTGTATCTTGGGAAAAAAAACGAAAATGAAAAAAGTAAATTTCTTATTGATTTTAAGTCTTGGAGTGTTAACACTTTCTTCTTGTGGGTCTGATAATTCAGCAGAAAACGTAAACAATGAAAATGAAAAATCTTGTTTGTATTCATACAATGATGGATCTTCTACCTTCGAATGGACAGCTTTTAAAACCAATCAAAAAATTGGTGTATCAGGTACTTTTAATGAGTTAACTGTTAATTCAGAAGAATCTAATAGTGAGAAATCATTTATTGAATCACTAAGTTTTTCTATGAATACCATGACCGTTGAATCTAACAATGAGGAGCGAAATGGAAAAATTGCTAATTTGTTTTTTAAAACAATTAATACACCAGAGATAACAGGTGAAATCATTTCAATTGATGGAGAAGGAAATGCGAAAGTTGCAATCAACATGAATTCCAAAACAAATGAAATTGAAGCAAAATACACCTTGGTAGATGGACTTTTTAGCCTGAATGCAACAATTGATGTAGCTCTTTGGGATGGATTAAATGGGATTAAAACATTGAATGATGTTTGTAAGGATTTACATACAGGTACTGATGGTGTTTCTAAACTATGGTCTGAAGTTGATGTAAAATTCGTTACAAAAATCAAATCTACTTGTAATTAATTTGCAATGAATTTTTTAGATGTTTTCATTGTAATTGGTCTGGCATGGGGTGCTTGGGTTGGTTTTAAAAAAGGATTCATTATAGAGCTGTTTACTTTTTTAGCCTTATTCTTCGGACTCTATGCTGCTATTCATTTTACAGATTTCACTGTTGGGTTAATTCAGGATAAGACAGCCTCTGAATCAAGCAATTTACCAGCAATTGCCTTTGGACTTACTTTTTTGGCTGTTGGTGCAATGGTGTATTTTGGCGGAAAAGCATTGGAAAAGGTTGTGAAGGTTGTGCAATTATCTCTCTTAAATAAATTATTGGGTGTTGTTTTTGGGATTTTAAAGACTTTATTCATGATCGGAAGTTTGATTTTGATTTTTGAATCATTTGATGAGAAAAAGGATTTTATTGCGAATGAAACGAAGGAAGCATCATTGCTTTATCTCCCTGCTAAATCAGTCATTTCATTTGTAATACCTGCATTTAAAGAGAGCACGCTTTTTATCAAAGAGGCGTTAAATGACGAAGAGTTGTTGTCTGCAGAATGATGAAGTTATTTCTTTCCATAGTTTTATTCTTGTCACCGGTTTTAGTATTTGCACAATCGTATTTTGGAGAGTCAAGTATTGTGAAAAAGCCTCTAATTAGCATTACCTCTACTAAATCCGGTCCATACATTGGTCTTCAAAAAGGGAAATACACGGTGATAGAGTTCGGTGCAGAACGCATTTGGAAACAGATACGGTTAAGAGACCCACTGAAGCATGCTGCACACATGGGGTTCAATTATAATTTTAAATACAATGTTTTAGGGTACGACGCTGGTTATTGGATTCGCCCAAACAGAATTGGTTTAACTTATGGTGGAAATATTGTCTTTCGAACAGATTTTGACAAATCAAAAATTGGCATCGCTCCCGTAATTGGTTACAAATTTTGGATGCTGCACCTACAAACCGGCTATCACTTCATTGCAAGGCCTTCAGATTTTGAAACAAACACGTTCTTTATTTCCTTGAGGATGGGAATAATAAACGATCGAGATATCGATATTGAACGAAGAAACAAAAAATAGCAAAAATATTAATTGTGAATGGCTTTAATCTGAGAAAATGCCTATCTTTGCCGATTCAAAAGGTAGAACAATGTCAGTAGGATTAAAAATATTTTCAGGATCAGCATCGAAAGATTTAGCAGAAAAGATTGCTTCGGCTTATGGTATCGGTCTTGGGAATGTAACTACGACCTTCTTTAGCGATGGGGAGTTCCAACCTTCTTTTGAAGAAACAGTTAGAGGCCAAGACGTGTTTATTGTGCAGTCTACAATGCCTCCGTCAGATAATTTATTCGAATTGTTATTGATGGTTGATGCAGCGAAAAGAGCTTCAGCTAGAAAAATAATTGTTGTTATTCCTTACTTTGGTTTTGCTCGTCAAGACAGAAAAGACAAGCCTAGAGTTGCTATTGGTGCTAAATTGGTAGCAAATATGTTAATGGCATCTGGAATTGACAGAATCATGACAATGGATTTACATGCGGATCAAATTCAAGGATTTTTTGAAGTACCCGTAGATCATTTATTTGGTTCAACAATATTCTTCCGAGAAATAGAAAAGATAAATACAGGAAACTTGATTATGGCCGCACCAGATGCTGGTGGAGCTAAAAGAGCTAATTCATATGCTAAGCGATTGGACATAGGATTGGCGATTTGTCATAAACAAAGAAAGAAAGCAAACGAAGTAGCAGAAATGACTGTTATTGGTGATGTGGCTGGAAAAGATGTCATTTTAGTTGACGATATGTGTGATACTGCAGGGACTTTAACAAAGGCTGCAGATTTATTCATGCAAAAAGGGGCCAAAAGTGTTAGAGCATTTTGTACGCACGCAGTTCTTTCTGGTCCAGCGTTTGAAAGAATTTCAAATTCAGCGATTACGGAGTTGATCGTAACGGATACTATTCCGTTAAAACAACAACATGAAAAGATTAGAGTTATTACTGTTGCAGATTTATTTGCAGACGTTATTCGTCGTATGGTTAATAACCAATCTATTAGTTCACATTTTATAATCTCATAAATAAATAAACAATGAAAAAAGCGCAATTGAGCGGTTCGTTAAGAGCGAACGTAGGGAAAAAGGATGCTGCTGCACTTAGACGTGATGGTATGGTTCCTTGTGTGCTTTATGGACAAGGTGAGCAAACTCACTTCTCTGTAAGGTCAATCGATGTACAAAAATTAATTTTTTCTCCAGATGTATTTCAAATTGAAATCGAAGTGGAAGGGAAAACTAAATTAGCGATCATCAAAGATTTGCAAATGCACCCTGTTAAAGATACACCTTTACATGTTGATTTCTTAGAGTTAGATGCTAAGAAACCAGTAAGTTTAGCATTGCCGTTGAGAACAACTGGTTCTGCATTAGGTGTTATGAATGGTGGTAAATTAAGAACTCCATATAGAAAATTAAAAGTTTCTGGATTGCCAGGTGATTTACCTGAAGCAATTGTTGTGGATATCACAAAATTAAGAATTGGACATTCTGTTCGTGTTTCTTCTTTAGAAGTACCTGGTGTTGAATTTTTAGATCCAGCAAACGCTGTAATCCTTAGTGTTAAAATGGCCCGTGGTGCTGTTAACGATGCAGATGAGGATGAAGAAGAAGATGGTGAAGCTGAAGCTGCATCTGAAGATGCTGCTGAATAAGCTATTTCTTTATAGAATTTTAAAAAGGGTTGTGTTTATTGAACACAACCCTTTTTTTGTTCCAATGCTTTTCTAAGATTATTTTTCTTCGACGTCTTCTTTACCTAGATAGCGTTTGTAAATTTTTATTTTTTGGTTGAATTTAAATCATTAATTATTTGAGCTATATTCGTAATACAAACCCTATTCAAAAAGTCATCATTTTATGAAGCAGATTTTCTTTTTATTATTATTGGTTTTCTTTTTTTCTGGATGTAAAAAGGATGAAATTTTGGATATTTCATATTTGGAAGGTAGGTGGCAATGTACACATATACACCATCCTTACTATGACAATTTTGAACATTTAAAAGATGTTGAGATATTTCTAACGATAAAAAACAATAAGCTTGTTTATGAAGCATTTGGAAAAAAGAAAACATGGTGGGTTATAAAATCAATTCGACCAGGTTATGCAAGGCATTCTCATCTCCGTATCATTGATATAGGGGGTGAGATACACGATTTTAATTTTGGAATTGATAAATATGGTCGATTAAGGGGTGGGGTATTTCTGAAAAGCTCAGATTATGTGAATGAAGAGTTACATAATGAGGTTGATTACCCAGGTAAATTCGGGATTAAATATCAAAATCTTTTTCTATTTAAAAAAGTATAAACAATGAAGCTTATAATTTTTATTATATCGTTGTTTTTTTCTTATTCAATTTATGGTCAAGAATCTCACGAGTTATTATTAGAAAACTCAAAGAGTCCATGGTTGTTACAAGTATCTACATCAACTTTTTCTAAATATAGCGGGAATAATTTTCACCTTTTTTGGCGTGATTACCAAACTAATTTAGAAGTTAAAAGACATGTTGTGGGTCAAAAAAGAGTTAAATTGAATGCTGGTATTGAGCTTGGTTACAGCCTTGGATTTGGCTATAAATCTTGTTCAATCAACGGCCAATTGGAATACATACTAAAACCCAACAAATGGTCATTAATCTTGGATAATTATACACCTATATTTTATGATAAGGTAGACTTCTATGATTATTATTCTAAACGTTTCAACCAAACATACCTTGGTGGTAAATTTCAAACAAAACATTTAATTTTTGGCCTACAAGTTGGTGCTTCAATAGAAAAGTACAATGCACCTTTTTATTATAATTATTCAGGTGTACCAAGTGAGTGGAAATTAATACCTGCTGCAAAGGTAGCTGTTGGCTATAAATTCAACCGGAAGAATCGGGATAAGCGCTAGAGCAGTGACAATGTCATTAACATTCCTCACTTCGGCAATCAGGACGGGGAATCTTGCTTCGATACCGATTTTAAACAACCTACCAAAAACTAAAAACGACCTTGAAAATATTCGTTGTAAAACGAGAATAAATGCAGGGAAGTGCACCCCTGTTTGAGCGAAGCGAGTTGGGGTAAACGACTGGAATGTTTCGTAGCTTTTACAGAATGCTTTTCGAAGTCTTGAATTTCTTTTTGTTACTTATTTCTTTATTCAAGTAAAGAAAAAGTAAATACTTTTTCTTTAAAAAATCATAGGGTTTAACAATTACTCTCTTTTCTTTTTACTTGATGAAAAAGAAACAAAAAATCAAGTCCTGATTGAAGCCGTTCGGCGAATCTCCATCATGGGTTCAACGATTGAAAGGGGGAAACGAGTTTCCTAACGCTAGCACGCTTTCAAGTTGAACTACCATTCCTTCGATTCTTCCTCCTCACTTCAGCAATCAGGACGGGGAATCTCACTTCGATACCGATTTTAAACAACCTACCAAAAACTAAAAACGACCTTGAAAAACACCAACACTATTGAATTACTAATTTTTGGACCAAAAAGGAATCTTGGTTAGCAATTACTACGGAGTAAACACCTTTCGCTAAATCAGTTAAAACATAAGAGTCTTGACCCTTTAGCAGTTTGCATTTTTTACCTTGCGCATCTAAAATTGTAATCAAATAAGCGTTTTCAACTCCTGTAATTGTAACAGATTCATGTGCAGGGTTTGGGTAGATAAGAACGTTTGATTTTGAAAGTTGCATTGTATTCAATCCTTCAACATAACGCTGGCCATTTGAAATGAATGTGTTTGTCAAACCTGCTTGATTCGTTGCACGAATTGAAACATGATAAACTTGATCAAAAATGGGATTTGAAATTAATTCAGACAAAGCACTATTTGTTCCTGATAGTGTCCAATCAATCACATTGTTTAAGTTAGGCAATGTCCCAACAGCATATTCGAAATCTAAAATACCAGAGTGTATGTCTTCAATGTCCCAATTTGCCAAAATTGTTGAAGTAAAGAATGTATCAATGTCATTGCCTACTCCGTCGTTCAAAAAGTTTGCTGTTGGAGGAGTGAGATCAACTAAAAAGTAAGAGGAATCAATGGAAGAAACTAAATTGATTTCATCAAGGACAATGCTTTTCACAAAGCCTGTTTCACTAGCGCTAACACTTTCTTTAGAAAAAATGCCACTTGAACTAACAGTTATTGTTGTAGATGTATTTCTTGGTTTAAATAAATAGAAATTATCAAAAGAGGCATCACAACCACCTGTTCTAAAAGAAACAGAATTACCTGTTGTGTGCGGGGTGTTATCAATCCATGAAATAAGGAGGTTGTCATCAATGAAACAATCAATTTTACCAGAAGCCTTATTAAACAGAACCTTAGCGTTGTATTTTACATTTGGGAGTAGATCAATGTTAGCTTCTGCTACCACGCTAAAAACATCGTTATCAACTTTATATAACTGTATTTTGTTATCCGTTTCACGTAAAAATAAGAAGTAAGAATTACCTCTATTTGGCAATGTAGCATCGTCACAAAAGAAATGCATTCCTGCTCTTTGGTTGGTTTCAGCGCTTAAAATAGTTTGGTCCCAATTGTAAAGCAATGTGTCTGAAGCATTTTGATCTACACTAAAATAAGCATTCGAATTTTGTTCCGTAACACCATAAAATTGAATGACTCCAGCGCTAGTTGTATAAGTTCCAACTTGAGAAATCCAATTGTTAATGCTGTTTTCAAATTGTTCGTGAGCAAATCCTAACGTTGGGTCTGCTGACCATTCACCTGTATTGTTTTCTTCACCTGCCAAATAGAAGCGTTGTGCAACGCCACTGATGTTGTCTGTATCGGTATAATCAATTGAAAAATCTGTTGTATGCCAAATATTCGCATTGTTTATAGTAGTTACCGGAGGTAATACATCGTCAGGTATTGAATTGTAGTTGGCGGCCCATCCAGAAGAAGTAGTAGCGCAATCACTTCGAAATTCAAAAAGTAAAGCGCCTGTTGATGACGTTATTGATCCAGGTGAGTTAGTCCCTGTGTATACTCCAATTAATGGTGCGTCTATGTTGTTTCCATCATAAACAAATAATTTGTCATAGTTTGTTTCTAAATTAAATGCTGTAAAATCCATGGTAATTGAACTTGAATTTAATGGTTCAAAAAGCCAAAGGTTTCGTTCATCATCGTTGTAATCTAAAGAAGCACCACCTGTGTCATAAAATGATCCTGAAGTAGAAGTAATCGTATTAATTGATGGCATGTTGTTTATTAATCGGTAGTATTTTTCCCAGTCCCAATTGATTCCTGGGTCAGTGTGTGTTTGATTAGGGTAATGTTGATGGCCTTTTATTTTTGTACAGCCTCCTAATACATTCGTTCCAGTAGAAGATGCGCCATAATATGTTCTCAATGCTGGTATACCGTATCCGCTATTAATAATGTCTCGACTTAAATCTGCAGAATTAGTGTACATGGCTTGCGTATACCAAACGGGGTTGTCTACATATCCTTCGTGCTCGTAACCAATGGTGTATGGATTTTCAGAACCAACATGCCAACCTTTATCCGCTTCTAATACCATTTGAGTAATTTGCCCATCAGAAGAGCGTACAACGTAATGAAACGAAACCGATGAGGCACAGTTTTGAGACCATGAGATTGCTCCCGCATATGTTCCTTGAATCGTGTGAATTGTGATTGCAGAAATAGGTGTTCCAGAACGTGAACTAAAGTTACAAGTTGGAGCAGGATTCCAAATGGCTGGGGTGTATTCTGTAGATTTATTGGTGTTTACTACATAGTTTTGACCGTTTCCTAGTACACCTTGTGCAGAAATAGTAATTCGTTCTGATGACAAAACCGCATTGTTTGCCGCACCGTAAATGCTTGTTAAATTAAAATGATAAGGAGTGAAACCATACGTATTTGCATGATCGATGTCGTTTAGAAAAGTGAAGATACTATGAGATTGAAGGTCTAAAGCAAGTTTATTAACCATTCCAGAATCCGGTATTTCACTCAATTTTGCTAAAACAGACCTTATTTTTGCTCCTGTAATCGTTTGCGAAGATTGTAATAAATGTTCTTCGGCCATTAATTGGTCAAAAGCAGATGCGTATGCTAAAATTTGAAGGTTTGGATCGGATTTTTGCGCACTAATCGAAACCCCAGATAATTGGGCTATGATAGCACCATTTTCGATGAAATAATTTTGACCATTGTCATGAAGTCCCATAATTCCATATGGTTTGGGAATTCCAGAACAACCTTGTTCGTTATTGGATAAGTGTTGCATTCTCGTATTCGTCCATGCAACTGCTTCTAAAAGTCCAGCAGGTACGTTTGAATAGTTTGAATAACTGGTTTGAAAGTTTACTTGTGAATAAACATTCATCCCAAATAGTATGATCAGAATAGTAAGTGTAGTACGCATATTTGTCGATTTTTTCAAATCAAAAATAAACCAAAAACGACTAGAAATCAAGAATTTAAAGTGATTTACTACAATAAATCTTGGCAGCGTTTAATTAAACGATTTACCGGCGTTTACTTTTTCTTTTTTCAGCCAACCAATTTGGTACTTTATTCGATTCTACTTTATTTCCAATCAAGGCGTCTGCCATTTCTGGTTTGTTTGCTCTCGCTAAACTCTTACGAATGAAATCATGGTTTTCTCTTTTGTACCAAAAGAAAAATCTTCTTTGATTCAGTTTATCTTCTTTCTTCTTAACCGTATTTATTGGTTTTAAAGTATAAGGATGTACGCCACTATAATAAATAACAGTAGCAACAGTCATTGGTGTTGGTGTGAAATCTTGAACTTGTTCCAACTGAAATCCCATTTCTTTGGTTTCTAAAGCTAAATTGGCCATGTCTTCGTTTTCACAACCAGGGTGAGAAGAAATAAAGTAAGGAATCAATTGTTGGTTTATGCCGTGTTTCGCCGAAATTTTATCGTACTTCTCCTTAAATTTATGGAAGTATTTAAACGATGGTTTCCGCATGACTCTTAGGGTAGCATCGGAGGTGTGCTCTGGTGCAACTTTTAATCGTCCGCTCACATGGCGTAGTATAACTTGTTCAATGTATTCATCGTGATTTCCATCATCGTTGTTTTTGTTGAAGTCGTCTACCAATAAATCATAGCGTATACCAGAACCGATAAAGGCTTTTTTAACACCGTCATTCGCATCAACTTTTTTGTACAATTCTGTCATCGGCTTATGTGATGTGTCAAGATTGTTACAAATTACGGGGTGAATACAGCTAGGACTTGAACATCTAGCACAGATATCCTCGTCTTTTCCTTTCATCTTATACATGTTGGCAGAAGGTCCGCCTAAGTCAGAAATATATCCTTTAAATTCAGGATGATTCACAACTTCTTCAACTTCATTTAAAATCGATTTTTCACTTCGTGAAGCAATAAATTTACCTTGATGTGCAGAAATGGTACAAAAACTACATCCTCCAAAGCATCCTCTGTGCATGTTCACTGAGAATTTAATCATGTCATAAGCTGGAATGGCTCCACGCTTTTTATATTTCGGATGAGGTAAACGTGTGTAAGGTAAATCAAATGAACGGTCAATTTCAGCCTCGGTCATTGTTTTGTAAGGTGGATTAATAACCAATCGTTTGTTGCCAATGTCTTGTGTTATTCTTCGTGCATCCCATTTGTTCGATTCAACTTCAACAATTTTGAAGTTAGCAGCATACTTAATCTTGTCTTTTAAGCATTCTTCATGACTAGCAAGTGCAATAGATTCCCAATGTTTGTTTTTCGGTAATTCTTCTTCAATGTCTTGTAAAAAACCGATTTGTTTAATGGTTGTTAAATTTGAAAAAGGAACTCCTTTTTTTAACAATTTAAGCATATCTCTCAATGGTTGGTCACCCATTCCATACACTAAAATATCAGCTTTCGAATCAGCTAAAATAGACGGCATTAGTTTGTCAGACCAATAATCATAATGTGTTACTCTACGCAAGGATGCTTCAATTCCACCGATTAGAACAGGGACTTCTGGAAACAAATCTTTTAATATTTTAGAGTACTCAATTGAAGCGTAATCTGGTCTAAAACCTGCTTCTCCACCTGGCGTATATGCATCAGTAGATCTAAGTCTTTTGTTTGCTGTGTAATGATTTACCATTGAGTCCATACAGCCTCCGGTAACTCCAAAGAAATATTTAGGTTTCCCAAATTTTTTAAAGTCTCTTAAATCATCTTTCCAGTTTGGTTGAGCAATAATAGCAACGCTAAAACCTTCATCTTCAATAATTCGTCCAATTACAGCTGTTCCAAATGCGGGATGATCCACATAAGCATCCCCCGAGACGATAATGACATCGACTTGGTCAATTCCTCTTTTATCAAGTTCCTTTTTTGTTAAAGGAAGCCAATCACTTATCGGTCGTTCTTCATGCATATAACTGCAAAACTACATTAAAAAAAAATGCCTAAGAAATTAAAACGCAACGACCTATTTAATATCTTTAAGGGATTGTTCTTATATTACCGTCAAATGAAAAATAAATTCGTCTTTTTTGGATTGTTGTTAATTGCTTTTACGTCATGTGGAGATGGTTTAAGGCAGAAGAAAAAGGCTAATATCATGGAAGAAGAGCCCATCTTATTTAACATGAGTCAGATGTTTACGGATAATGAGTTAAATGTTTCATTTCCAATTTGGTTTAATGATACCATAATTAAAAAACATCGCATTAAGTCTATAAAGCGCTATATATACTCTGGAATCGATAAAGAAAATAAAGAAGGGACCTTGAAAGAACTCAAAACATACAATTTTGATGATAAAGGCGAAATATTAAGTGTTGAGATAAATCAGTATTATGAAAATATGCTTGTGGCTGAATTGTCATTCAATTATTTAGGCATCAAAGATGAATATGGTTTTGCTAACGTGGTTCCTGAAAAGGTTGAAAATTCAAATGGTCAAGATGATAATAATCATTATGCGATTTATGAGAAAAACCTATACGGAAATAAATTCTTAGTCTATGTAAATAGTGAAGATGGAACCTATTTGTTTTATATGTTGAATAAAAAGGATTGGGGCGGGGTTACCATTGATGTTGATTTAAATCCTACACCGAATGATATTATTGTGCTTGGTTCTCCTAAAACTCCAACTAAAAAATACCAAGTACGAAATACCGTTAATGAGTTTAATATTAGAGAAGCTACATACAATAAAAAAGGTGTTATTTCTAAAATGGAATTTGAAAAGTATCCTTTTTCCTTTCATAGAACTTTTAGTTATGATAAAAAAGGAAAGAATATTGGTTTTGTAGATTCTACGTATAGTGGATCACAGTTCTTAACCAAACGTGTTTCAACGTTTAAATTTGAAAATTCCGACATGCCGAAAGAAATTCTTCACGAACATTTTGCTGAAGACGAGGTAAAAGGAAATATCGAAAAAGAATTTTTCAAATTTGAGTTTTTTGAAAATTAAACGGAAAAGAATAAATCCATTTGAGAATTTATATGGATTTCATTAAAGATCTTCGTTAAATAGTCCAATGGAACATTAACTTTGTTACAGAAATTAAAGAAATATGAAAATTAGTAATTCAAATTCACTCTCTCAGGCATCCTATAAAGTTGTAATAGTTGAGGGTGAAGAGTCTATTGAAGGCGTTTCAGCAGATGTAGTGCGTGAATTTATTAACGGAAAGGAAGATTTTGTCCAGCTTTCTAATTTAAGCGCTTCTACCTTCCTTGTTAAAAATAACGTTCAAAGCGAGACGAACAGAAAGTCTGGAGCTAAAGTACGTGCACTTTTGCCAAAAAAGGTCAGTGAAATTGCATTTATTGGAAATGAAATCGCTACTTATGACTTTCTTGAAGGGTTTTTATTAGCAAGTTATCAATTCAATAAGTATTTCAAGGATTCTACAGAAAAGGAGTATCGTTTAATTTCTGTTTTAGTTTCAGAAAGTTTCCCGAAAGACAAAGTTGCAGAATTAGAAAATATCCAAAAGGCAGTTTTTTGGGCAAGAAATATGGTAAATGAGCCTGTTTCATTTTTAACGGCAGAACAGTTAGCTGAAGAAATTAAATTATTGGGCAATGATGCTAGTTTAAAGATTCAAACGCTTGAAAAAACGCAAATTGAATCATTGAAAATGGGAGGTCTTTTGGCTGTTAATAAAGGCTCAATTGATCCACCTACTTTTTCTATCATTGAATATAAGTCTGCTGCTGCAAAGAATAACAAACCAATCGTACTTGTTGGTAAGGGTGTGGTATACGATACAGGAGGTTTAAGTCTTAAGCCTACGCCAAACTCTATGGATATTATGAAAAGTGATATGGGAGGGGCAGCTTGCGTTGTTGGTGCAATTTATTTGGCTGCATTGCAAAATTTACCTCTTCATATAATTGCACTTGTTCCAGCAACCGACAATCGACCTGGACTAAACGCTTATGCTCCTGGTGATGTCGTTAAAATGTTCGACGGTACAACGGTGGAGGTTCTAAATACAGATGCTGAAGGCAGAATGATTCTTGCGGATGCCCTTGCATACTCAAAAAAATACGATCCTGAACTAGTAATTGACGCGGCAACGTTAACTGGAGCCGCAGCTAGAGCGATAGGTTCTCATGGTTCAATTATTATGGGTAATGCAGATGATAAATATTTTGAGCAACTTGATAGGGCAGGATTAAATACTTTTGAACGCGTAGTAAGATTTCCATTCTGGGATGAATATTATGAGGAAATGAAGTCGCCAATTGCTGATTTGAAAAATATTGGGGGACCTTCTGCAGGGATGATTACAGCAGGGAAGTTTTTAGAACATTTCGTTAAATCACCTTATATCCATATGGATATTGCAGGTCCAGCATGGTTAGATAAAAATGATTCATACAGAACAAGAGGAGGTTCAGGGGTAGGAGTTAGATTATTATATGACTTCTTAAAAAATTATAATTAATGGAAAAACAAAAAGAACAAGCTTCTAGTAGACCACCAGTTCGCCTTGGAATTTCGATAGGAGATATTAATGGTATTGGTCCGGAAGTGATAATAAAAGCATTGAATGATAGTCGAATCTTAATTGATTGTACTCCTATAATTTATGGGTCTTCAAAGGTTTTTGCTCACTACAAGAAGGACATGGATCTGCAAGATTTTAATTACCAATCTGTTAAGAGCGCAGAAGAAGCAAGATCTAAAAAAGTATCTGTTGTAAATATATGGAATGATGAAATCATTTTTAAAACTGGTGAAGCAACAGAAAATGGAGGGAAATATGCACTTGAGTCGCTTGAAAAAGCAGCACAAGATTTGGCAGAAGGAAAAATTGATGTCCTAGTTACCGCGCCTATATCAAAAGACGCAATGTCAAAAGCTGGATTTAAATTTCCTGGTCATACTGAGTTTTTAGCTGATATGGCAGGACAAGAAGAGGCCTTAATGTTAATGGTGTCTCCTTCATTGAGGGTAGGGTTGGTGACTTGCCACATCTCCTTAAAGGATGTAACAGCTGCTGTCACAATAGATAAGGTAAAAAGTAAGCTTGATGCATTTAACACGAGTTTAAAAAAGGATTTTGGAATTAGAAAGCCAAAGATTGCTGTCTTAGGTTTAAATCCGCATGCAGGTGAGAATGGCAAAATGGGTGCAGAAGAAAAGGAAGTAATCGCTCCAGCCATTGCTCAAGCAAACCAAGCAGGTATAATGACATTCGGTCCGTATCCAGCAGATGGATTCTTTGGCTCGTCTGCACGCAATCAATTTGACGGGGTACTTGCAATGTATCACGATCAAGGTTTGGCTGCGTTTAAGGCGCTTTCTTTTGATGAAGGAGTTAATTTCACAGCGGGTCTACCAATTGTTAGAACTAGTCCTGATCATGGGACTGCTTTTGATATTGCAGGGAAAAATTTAGCATCAGGTGACTCAATGAGAAATGCCATATACTTAGCAATTGATGTTTTTAGAAACCATCAATTTGAAAAAGAAATAAATGAAAATCCACTTGTTATTAAGCCAGTGGAAGAACGTCCAAAAGGAAAAAAAAGACTAGATAATTAAGGTATTCGTTAAATTATTTCGAAGATATTAACATTCTTCGGTTAAAATAGTTAACTTTGCCGACCAATTTTGTGGGAAGCAGTTATGTCAAAACGAGAATTCATAATACCATTTGTAGGTTTAAAAGTGGGAATTCATGAGTTTGAATTTGATATAAATGATTCGTTCTTTGAAAATATTGAATACTCTATCGTACACGGTGGGAATGTGAAAGTCAGATTGTTACTTGAAAAAAAAGAAACAATGTTGATTGGGAACTATTTCATTGAAGGTACGGTAAAAAAACCATGCGATCGTTGTAATGATGAGGTGAACGTTGAGGTTGAAGGTGAATACAGGTTGATTTATAAATTTGACACTGAACCTTCAGAAGACGAAACACTTGTTACTGTTTATCCTGAAGAATTTGAGATAAACATTGAAAGTGCAATCTATGAGTTCATTGCGATTTCAATGCCTGGAAGGTCCATTCATCCTAAAGGAGAATGCGATGAAGAAATGGTAAAGGTGTTAAGAGAGTATACAGTAAATTCAATTGATGACAATGACGAATTTGACAATGACGAGTTTGACGAAGACGAGTTTGAAGAGGAAGAAGATTTTGATGAAGACTACGAGGATGATGAAGACGATGACAATGACGGATTCATTGATCCAAGATGGGAAGCATTAAATAAATTAAAATAAAAGAGATTAAATAAATAAATAAAAATGGCACATCCTAAACGAAAAATTTCCAGAACTAGACGTGATAAAAGAAGAACTCACGTTAAGGGTGAAGCGAAAAACATCGCTACATGTCCAACAACAGGACAACCGCATTTATTTCACCATGCTCACTGGCATGAAGGAAAATTATACTACAAAGGAAGAGTAGTAGCTGAGAAAGAAGTAGCAGTTTAATTCCGTACTTTAATTCTTCTTCATGAAGATAGGTATAGATGTACTAGGTGGTGATTTTGCTCCTCATGCAAATATTGAGGGTGCAGTGTTGGCACGTAAGGAACTTTCTAAGGACATTACAATTGTTCTTATAGGCGACCAAGAGCAAATCTTGAGTGGCCTTTCTTTGTTGAATGAAGATTCAGCAGATTATGAAATTGTTCATGCGCCTGATGTTATTACAATGCACGATCATCCAACTAGAGCTATTCCTCAAAAACCAAACAGCTCTATAGCTGTAGGTTTTGATTTGCTCGCAGCAAAGAAAATTGATGCTTTTGCAAGTACCGGTAATACTGGTGCAATGCTTGTTGGTGCAATGTTTAAAATTAATAGTGTGTCGGGTGTAATTCGACCTTGTATTACTTCTACTTTGCCTTCAATTGATGGTTCTAAATCTATT
>ENA-UOYN01000285-UOYN01000285.1-marine-metagenome-genome-assembly--contig:-NODE-285-length-24624-cov-7.800602_pt1 | contig 24624 bp, 20 predicted proteins | sample MGYA00238176_ERZ767358 | MGnify/ENA primary metagenome ERZ767358 (study PRJEB28950, sample SAMN06266238) | marine metagenome | isolation source: Columbia River Estuary | place: USA:Columbia River Estuary...
CTTTATTAGAAAACTACATTTTTTATTTTACAATCTTCTTAAGTATTATATTCGTTATTGCTCTTAGAAAATTTAATAAAAATGGCTAAACAAGATTACATATTTACTAGTGAATCAGTGTCTGAAGGGCATCCCGATAAAGTTTGCGATATTATATCGGACTCGGTGCTCGATTTATATTTATCTAAATTTCCAGAAAGTAGAGTTGCTTGTGAGACTTTAGTTACCACAAATACGGTTGTGATTGCTGGTGAAGTAAGGGGTCCAGAGATAAACACCGATGAAATTGAAAAATTAATTAGATCTAGAGTTAAAGACATTGGTTATGAGCAAGAAGGTTTTCATTGGAAAAATTTAAAATTTACAAACTACCTTCATAGTCAATCGCAAGACATAGCTGTAGGTGTTGATTCAAGCGGTAATAAAGATGAAGGCGCAGGCGATCAAGGAATTATGTTTGGTTATGCTTGCACAGAGACAAAAGATCTTATGCCAGCACCGATAAGCTATTCTCATAAAGTTTTACAATTAATGTCAGAGGCAAGAAAATCTGGAAAAGAAAAATTTTTAAGACCCGATTCAAAAAGTCAATTTTCAGTTATTTATGAAAAAGGAAAACCGAAAGGAATTTCTTCAATAGTTGTTTCAACACAACATGAAGAAAATATTGATCAAGAAAAAGTTAAAGAAATCGTTCGTCCCTACGTTTTATCAGTCATTCCAAAAGGTTGGATGTGTGATGAGAAACATTTTTATGTTAATCCGACGGGTAGATTTGTTATTGGTGGACCAGATGGAGACTCAGGATTAACGGGTCGAAAAATTATCGTTGATACTTACGGCGGAGCAGCACCTCATGGCGGTGGAGCATTTTCAGGAAAAGATCCGACAAAAGTGGATCGATCAGCAGCTTACGTTGCAAGATATTTGGCAAAAAATATTGTAGCCGCAGGCGTTGCAGAAAAATGTTTAATACAATTATCCTATGCAATTGGAGTGTCACAACCTCTTTCAATTTACATCGATTTATTTGATAGCGAAGATAATAAGTCAAAAAAAATTGAAGAAATCATCTCTAAAAATTTTAATTTAAGTCCAAGAGGTATTCGTGAGTTATTAAAACTTAACAAACCAATTTATCAAAAAACAGCAGCTTATGGACATTTTGGCAGACAACCAGAAGACAATGGTTCTTTTAGTTGGGAAAAAACTGATTTAATTAAATATTTTCAATCAAAAGTATAATTTGATCGACGACAAAAAAAAGATTTTTTTTGGAAGATCAAAATCAAGAGCCTTATCTAAAAGCAAAAAGTTTTTTTATGAAAATCACAAAAAAGATTTTTTAGTCAATTTTGAAGAAATAAAACTAGTTAAAAATAAAGATTTTATTTTAGAAATAGGATTTGGTTTAGGTGAAAATATATTATTTCAAGCAACCACTTATCCAAATGATTATTTTATTGGGGTGGATCCTTTTATTAATGGTGTCGCTAATGTTGTGCAAAAAGCTAAAGAATTAAACTTAAATAATATTTCAATACTAGATGTACCGGTACAAAAAGTCATAGATAATTTTATAGATAATTTTTTTTCAAAAGTCTTTGTCTTATTTCCTGATCCATGGATGAAAAATAAGCAAAAAAAAAGAAGATTACTAAATTATTTATTTTTAGAAAAAATTTTAAAAAAAATGAAAATTAAATCAACATTAATCTTTGTAACAGATGATCAGAATTATTTTAATTATGTGGTAAAAGAGATTTCTTTATTAAAGAAAAAAAATGATACGTTTGAATATAGTTTGAGCAATAGACATCCCATAGTTGATACAAAATACTCAAATAAGGCCAATAAATTAAAAAAAGATATTTATTTTTTAAATCTTGATAAGTTAAAAAATGTAGCGTAGATTAAGGGAAATTATTGAAAGTACATGATGGGCTTAGGCCCATTTTTTTTTACAGGAAACAAAACTAATGTTAAATAACAGAGTTGATACAGTAGAACTGATTAGGATAGTTGACGCTGTAGCAAACGAAAAATCAATTGATAAAGAGCTTGTCCTTACTTCTATGGAAGAAGCTATTGAGAAAGCCGCGCGAACACGTTATGGACAAGAAAATAATATTTATGTTTCCATCAATAGAGCTAATGGACAAATCGAATTAGGTCGAAGATTAAAAGTTGTAGAGAATCCAGCCAACAGTCAAAACGAAATTAGTTTAAAAGACGCTCAAAAAATTAAAAGCGATATAGCACTAGATCAAGAAATTTTAGAACCACTACCACCAGTTGATTTTGGTAGAATAGCTGCTCAAGCAGCAAAACAAGTCATCACTACAAAAGTGAGAGATGCAGAAAGAGAAAAACAATATAACGATTTTAAAGATAAGATCGGCGAAGTTCTTAGCGGAATAGTTAAGAGAATAGAATTTGGAAATATCATCGTTGATTTACAAAAAGCTGAATCAATTATCAAAAGGGATGAGTTAATCCCAAGAGAAAACATAAAAGTAGGCGACCGAATTAAAGCTTATTGTTATGAAGTTAAAAAAGAAGCTAAAGGTCCACAAATATTTTTATCAAGAGCTCATCCTCAATTTATGGCAAAACTATTCAAACTTGAGGTGCCAGAAATTTATGAAGGAACAATTGAAATTAAATCAGTAGCAAGAGATCCAGGAAGTAGAGCAAAAATTTGCGTTACATCAAAAGATAAATCGATAGATCCAGTTGGAGCTTGCGTTGGTATGAGAGGAAGTAGAGTGCAAGCGGTGGTGAATGAATTACAAGGAGAAAAAATTGATATTATTCATTGGTCTGAAGATCCAGCAACACTTGTGATTAATGCTTTAGCACCTGCTGAAGTTCAAAAAGTAGTTCTAGATGAAGCTACAAAAAGAATTGAAGTCGTAATTGATGAAAATAATCTTAGCAAAGCGATTGGAAGAAGAGGACAAAACGTAAGACTTGCTTCTAAGTTAATGAATTATGAAATTGATATTTTAACAGATCAAGAAGAAACAGAAAAACGACAATCAGAATTTAAAATTAAAACGAAACGATTTATTGAAAGTTTAGAAATCGATGAAATGATGGCTCAGCTTTTAGTACTAGAAGGATTTTCTTCTATCAAAGAAATCGACGGGTCTCCTTTGGAGGAAATAACGAAAATTGATGGTTTCGATGCAGACACAGCAAAAGAATTAAAAGAAAGAGCTAAAGAATATTTAGAAACAGAATCTAAAGAAATATCAAATAGAGTTAAAGAGTTAGGTATTCAGGATGACCTTATGAATCATCCAGGACTATCACTTGGAATGTTACTTACTTTAGGTGAAAAAAATATTAAAACTTTAGCTGATTTTGCAGACTTATCAGTTGATGAAATCTTAGGCGGCTACGATGAAGTTAAAGGAAAAAGAGTGGAATTTGAAGGAATCCTGCAGAATTTCGATATCATAAAAGCTGAGGCTGAGCGTCTAATAATGAGCGCAAGAGAAAAAGTTTTTAACAAATAATAAACTCGCTTTTAGAAAAAACATGGACGTTAAAGACAAAAAAAAAAAACTTACATTAAAAAACTTTAGTGGTGGGCCAGCAGCTGTTTCAAGCTACGCAAGAGGCGCTGGTAATAAATCAGTTTTAGTTGAAAAAAAGAAAAACAGATCGATTGATATTAGTCAGTCCGCAGAAAAACCAAAAGTTTCAACAACTCCACAAGAAGCAGTAAAAGGAAAGACTTTAACAAAAGAAGATACAGCTAAAGCACAAAAATCAGCTCAGGAATGGGCAAGAAAGAAAATTCAAGAAGAGCTTGAAATAGATAACAGTAAAAAATTAATTAAAAAAACACACGGTAAAAAAAGAGAATATAAACTAACCTTATCTAAAGCGCTTACGGATGCCGATGAAGATGAAAAATCAAGAAGTTTAGCTTCATTTAAAAGAGCTAGAGAAAAAGATAAAAAATTAGTTCAAGATGGTGATGAATCAGGCGAAGCAAAAAAAGCTTCTAGAGAAATATCGGTACCTAACTTAATCACTATTCAAGACCTTGCAAACAGAATGGCAGAAAAAGCAAGTTCGATTATTAAATTTTTATTTGAAAAAAATGTAAAAGTTACAATCAATCACACTATCGACAGAGATACGGCCGAGTATATCGTTGGCGCATTTGGACATACAGTTGTAAAAGATAATCAAATCGATGATGAATTATCAAAATTAAAAAAATCTAAAGAAGACGAAGACACATATTCTAGGCCTCCAGTAATAACTGTAATGGGTCACGTGGATCATGGTAAAACTTCATTACTAGATGCATTAAGAGAAACAAATGTTGTTGCGACAGAGCATGGTGGAATTACGCAGCACATTGGTGCTTATCAAGTTTTTGCAGAAGATAAAAAATGGATGACTTTCATAGATACACCGGGTCATGCGGCCTTTACTGAAATGAGAGCTAGAGGATCTAAAATTACAGATATCGTTGTTTTAGTTGTTGCTGCAAATGATGGAATTAAACCGCAAACAATTGAAGCGATACAACATGCAAAAGCTGCAAAAGTTCCAATCATAGTTGCAATTAACAAATGCGATATTCATGGCGTTGATAAGCAAAAAGTTAGAAATCAACTATTAGAGCACGAACTTGTTGTTGAAGAATTAGGCGGAGATATTCAGTGTGTTGAAATATCTGCTTTAAAGAAAACAAATTTAGATAAATTAAAAGAGGCAATTATTTTACAAGCAGAAATTTTAAATCACAAAACGAACCCAAATGTACCAGCCCAAGGAATAGTGATTGAATCAAAATTAGATAAAGGCAAAGGACCGGTGTCGACAATTTTAATCACGAGAGGCACTTTAAAAAGAGGTGATTTCTTTGCAAGTGGTTTGCAGTGGGGAAAAATTAGAGCGATGAATAATTTTAGAGGAGAATTAGTTAATGAAGCAAGTCCTTCAATGCCAGTTGAGATTATTGGCTTAACGGGCGTGTCTGAAGCAGGCGATGATTTTTTAGTTTTGGATAGCGAGGCAAAAGCAAAAGAAATAAATGAACATAGAATTGAACAGGGTAGATCTAAAAAAACTATCGGTCTTGTTAAGAAAAATGACATTTTTGGAGATGTTAACAAACAAAAAGAATTATCAATTATTATCAAAAGCGACGTGCATGGATCTGCAGAGGCTTTATCTAATGCGATATTAAAAATTCAACATGATGAAGTTAAGCCAGATATAGTTCTATCATCCGTTGGTGCTATTACAGAGACAGATGTATCTTTAGCAAAAGCTTCTAATGCAGTTTTAATTGGCTTTAATATTAAGCCTAATAAAGAAGCAAAAGATCTTGCAGTAAAATTAGGGGTCAACGTTTTATACTTTAATATTATTTATGAGGCGATTGAGCACATTACTAAAGCATTATCAGGTTTATTAGCGCCAGAAATTAATGAACAAGTATTAGGACAGTGTGAAATCTTACAGGTATTTAAATCTTCTAAAGCTGGAAAAGTTGCAGGTATTAAAGTGACGGAAGGAAGCATCGTTAATAATTCTGATGTAAGAATTGTTAGAGATGGAAGCGTTGTATACACAGGAAAAGTTGCATCTCTTTTTAGAGAAAAAAATGAAGTGAAAGAAATTAAAGCAGGCATTGAAGGCGGAGTAGCTTTTAAAGATTTCTTAGATTTTAAAGAAAAAGATATTATTGAAGCATTTTCTGTAGTTGAAAGCGCAAGAACAATAAATTAGTTAATAATGAACATTCATTTAAGCGATCAGCCTTTCACCCAAAGGCAGTTAAGAGTTGGTGAACTATTAAAACAGTTACTTGGAAATTTATTTTTAAAAGAAGAAGTGGCTTTGCCAAATATCAATACTCGAGTGATTACGGTTTCAGAAGTTAGAATGAGCCCAGACTTAAAACATGCAAAAGTTTTTTTTATGCCGCTTGGAGGTAAAAATTCAGAGTTTATTTTACAATCGCTTATCAATAATAATGGTTTAATTAAAAAACAAATGTCGCGTAATTGGAAAAATAAATTTTTGCCCAATCTTCATTTCGTATTAGATGAATCTTTTGATTATGCTGAAAAAATTGAAAAATTAATTATTAAGACGCACGAAAATGATTGATGGTTGGATAAATTTAAATAAACCCAAAGGTTTTAGCTCTGCATACTGTTTAAACATCATAAAGAGTAAGTTTAAAAAAATTAAAATTGGTCATGCTGGAACTTTAGACCCATTAGCTGAGGGCGTTCTGCCTATTGCCCTAGGTGAAGCAACTAAGACTGTTTCATTAATACATTTACTATTAAAAAGTTATTTATTTGAAATTCAGTGGGGATCAGAGACGGATACCTTAGATTTAGAAGGTAAAGTTACAAAAAGTAATGAAATTTATCCGACAAAAAAAGAAGTTCAAAATATTTTAAAAAAATTTATTGGCTACCAAATGCAAATGCCGCCGAAATTTTCTGCTGTAAAGATTAATGGCAAAAGATCTTATGAACTTGCGAGAAATAATTTAGAATTTGATATGGAGGAGAGAAAAGTTTTTATAAAAAATATTAGATTATTAAAACATGAAAATAACAAAAGTCTTTTTTATATAAAATGCGGAACAGGAACTTATATTAGAAGTCTGGCACGAGACATTGCAAAATCCTTTGATGGATTTGCTCATGTCACTAAATTAGTCAGAACTCGATATGGAAATTTTAGAATTAAGAACTCAAATAGCCTTGAAAAATTAATAGAAAAAGAAAGTACTGCTAATTTTTTAAAATATGTACTTGATATTCAGAGCGCTTTAATACATATACCTAGCATTAAATTAAATGATGAAAGAATTAATTTAATAAAGAATGGAATGAAAGTTAGTTTGGTTAATGAATTTGGAAAGGTTAGTTTAGACAATATTTACACAGCGGCTTTAGAAAAGCCACTTGCTCTCGGATACCTTAAGTCCGGTTTTTTTTATCCAAGAAGAGTATTTAATTAAAAAAATGACAAAAAAAATTTTAAATAAAGAAAGTGTTTTTAAAGATTTAAAACTGCATGCTAAAGACGTTGGCTCTTCAGAAGTGCAAATCGCTATTTTAACTGAGAGAATTAGATATTTAACTGAGCATTTTACAAAAAATAAAAAAGATAAGCATTCGTACACAGGATTAACGACATTGGTGAATAGAAGAAAAAAACTATTAGATTATCTCAGCAAAACAAACGCAACCAATTATAAAAAGATCTTAGAAAAGCTGAATATCAGAAAATAAATTTTAATGTTTAAAATAGTAAGAAAAGAGATTGTTTGGGGCGGTAAAAAATTATCTATCGAGTCCGGAAAAATTGCTCGTCAAGCAGATGGGGCAGTTATACTAACTTCAGGTGATACAGTTATTTTAGCAACAGTTGTTGGTGCAAAGAAAGCAAAACCTGACATAGATTTCTTTCCACTTACAGTAAATTACCAAGAAAAATATTACGCTTCAGGAAAAATCCCAGGTGGATATTTCAAAAGAGAAGCAAGACCAACAGAGAGCGAAACTCTAATATCAAGATTAATTGACAGACCAATCAGACCTTTATTTCCAGAAGGCTTTAGAAATGAAGTTCAGGTTCTACCAACAGTTCTTTCATACGAGAAAGATAATGATCCAGAAGTATTATCTTTAATTGCAGCTTCAGCAGCATTAGCTATTTCAGGAATTCCATTTATGGGACCAGTTGCAGCTTCTAAAGTAGGCTATATTAATAACAGCTTTGTTTTAAATCCAACAAAAGAACAATTAAAAGAATCACAATTAGAATTAATAGTTGCAGGAACTAAAGATGCAGTTCTGATGGTTGAGTCTGAGGCTTCAGGATTAACTGAAAAAATAATGTTAGATGCAGTTAAATTTGGTCATGACCAATTTGCTCCGGTGATTAAAATGATAAATGAATTTGCCGCAGAATGTAAAAAAGAAACATGGGTTGTAGAGAAAAAAGATTTAAAAGTTGTAAAAGATAATTTATTAAAAAATGTTAAAAATGATTTAGTGGCAGCGTTTTCAGAGCCAGATAAAAAGAAAAGAAGCGGATTAATTAATTTAGCAAAAGAAAAATCATTAGCACTTTACACAGACTCAGAAGAATTTAGCACAATGGATGTTGAATCTCAGTTTAAAGATGTTGAAAAAGAAATCGTTAGAACAAAAATTCTTAAAGAAAAGAAAAGAATTGATGGAAGAGGACTTGCAGATATTAGACCGATTAAATGTGAAGTGGGTATATTACCTAGAACTCATGGTTCTGCTTTATTTACAAGAGGTGAAACACAAGCAATTGTTGTTACAACACTTGGAACTTCAGAAGATGAGCAAAGAATTGAAAGCTTAGATGGATTACAAAGATCTAGATTTATGTTGCACTATAACTTCCCTCCATTCTCAGTTGGAGAAGTTGGTAGAGTTGGAACGGGTAGACGTGAAATAGGTCATGGTAAATTAGCGTGGCGTGCAGTTAATTCAATTTTACCTAAAAAAGAAGATTTCCCTTACACGTTTAGAATTGTTTCAGAAATTACAGAGTCAAATGGTTCATCATCTATGGCAACTGTTTGCGGAGCATCCCTTGCTTTAATGGATGCTGGAGTTCCTATTAAAAAACCAGTTGCAGGAATTGCAATGGGTTTAATCAAAGAAGGAGCTGATTTTTCAGTTCTATCTGACATCTTAGGGGATGAAGATCATTTAGGAGATATGGATTTTAAAGTTGCAGGAACAGAAGATGGAATTACTTCGTTACAAATGGATATTAAAATTACAGGAATTACATTTGAGATTATGGACAAAGCATTATCGCAGGCAAAAGATGGTAGAATTCATATCTTAGGTGAAATGAACAAAGCACTTAAAGCTTCAAGAAAAGATTTATCAAAACACACTCCAAAAATGGAAAAAGTGACTGTCGATAAAAAAGATATCGCAGCCATTATCGGAAAAGGCGGAGTAACAATAAGAGAGATCGTTGAATTATCAGGCGCTAAAGTTGATATTAGTGATGATGGAATTGTAACTATTTCTGCACCAGATGAAATTTCAAGAAACAAAGCTTTAGAGATGGTAAAAAGTATTATTGCAAAACCTGAACTTGGAAAAATTTACACAGGAAAAGTTGTTAAAATTATGGAATTTGGAGCTTTCGTAAACTTCTTAGGCAAACAAGACGGCCTAGTTCACATCTCTGAACTTGCAGCGAAAAGAGTAGAAAAAGTAAGTGACGTTGTAAAAGAAGGTGATGAAGTTAAAGTTAAAGTTTTAGGATTTGATAAAGGAAAAGTTAAACTTTCAATCAAACAAGCTTTAGATAGTTAAGCCTGCATATTCTTTGGGTTAGGCATACCAACGATATTATAACCCGCATCCACATAGTGAATTTCGCCTGTAACGCCCGCCGCAAGATCGCTTAATAGATAAACTGCAGCTCCACCGACATCATTAATATCAACGTTTCTCTTTAGTGGAGAATGGTTTTCATTCCATTTGTATAAGAACTTAGCATCACCAATTGCAGAGGCCGCTAACGTCTTAATAGGACCTGCGCTAATAGCATTTACTCTAATTCCATTTGAACCAAGATCAACGGATAAATATTTAACACTTGTTTCAAGGGCAGCTTTGCAAACTCCCATGACGTTATAATTTGGAATAACTTTATCAGCGCAATAAGTTAAAGTAATAAAGCTTGAACCTGGTTTCATTATTTTAGCAGCTTCTTTACAAACTTCTGTAAAAGAAAAACAAGAAATTAACATACTGTTTGAAAAATTTTCTCTTGATGTATTTAAATATTGTCCTGATAATTCTGATTTATCTGAAAACGCAATTGCGTGAACCACAAAGTCTAAATTTCCCCATTTCTCTTTAATGTCTGAAAAAGTTTTAACAATATCTTCTTTCTTTTCCACATTACAATCTAACGTAAATTTTGAACCTAAAGATTCTGCAAGAGGAATAACTCTTTTTTTTAAAGCATCACCTACATATGTGAATGCAAGTTCAGCCCCGTGTTCACTTAATTTTTTTGCAATACCCCAAGCAATTGAGCGATCATTTGCAACGCCCATGATCAATCCTTTTTTACCTTGCATTAATTTCATTTTATAAACTTTCAAATACTAGAGTTGCGTTCGTTCCACCAAAACCAAAACTATTAGACATTACACAATTTAAATCTACATTTTTTTTAACTTCAGTTACAATAGGAAGTCCTTTTATTTTTTCATCTAAATCCTTCACGTTTGCTGAGGCCGCTATAAATTTATTTTTCATCATTAATAGACAGTAAATAGCTTCTTGAACTGATGTTGCTCCAAGCGAATGTCCTGTGATTGATTTTGTTGAACTAAAAGGAGGAACTTTATCTTTAAATACTTCTTTCATCGCTTCAATTTCTTTTGTATCTCCTACAGGAGTAGAGGTTCCATGTGTGTTAATGTAATCTATTTTAGAATGTCTTAAATTTTGCATAGACATTTTCATACATCTCACAGCTCCTTCACCAGAAGGCGCAACCATATCATAACCATCAGATGTGGCCCCATAACCTGTAATTTCAGCTAGAATTTTAGCTCCCCTTGCTTTTGCATGTTCATACTCTTCTAAAACGATAACACCGCCTCCTCCTGCGATTACAAAGCCATCTCTGCTTGAATCGTAAGGTCTAGAAGCCGTTTGTGGCGTATCATTATATTTTGAAGATAATGCTGTCATCGCATCAAACATTGCAGAAAGACTCCAATCTATTTCTTCACCACCTCCTGCAAAAACAATATCTTGTTTTCCATATTGAATAAGTTCCATAGCATTACCAATACAATGTGCGCTAGTTGCACAAGCAGAACTAATTGAATAGTTAACTCCTTTAATTTTAAATGGTGTTGCTAAAGTTGCAGAACATGTGCTTGCCATTGTTCTTGGCACAATAAAGGGACCCATTTTTTTAGGACCTGATGCTCTTGTTGAATCAATTGCGAACATAACATTCTTAATTGAAGGACCACCCGATCCGATAATAATTCCAGTTTTCTCATGGCTAATTTCTTTTTCAGTAAGACCTGATTCTTCAATAGCTTCTTTCATTGAAAGATAAGCATAGGCAGATCCATCGCCCATAAATCTTAGAACTTTTCTATCAATTAAGTCTTCGTATTTAATATTAGGAACACCACAAACTTGGCTTTTAAAATTATATTTTTTATATTCTTCAGAAAAAGTTATTCCAGATTTAGTATTTAATAGAGAATCTAAAACTTCTTTTTTATTGTTACCAATACAAGATACAATTCCAGAACCTGTGATTACTACTCTTCGCATCAATTCTCCTTAGCTTTTAAATAAACCAACTTTAAGATTTTTAGCGTTGTATATTTCTTTATTGTCTGCAAAGACTAAACCATCAGCCAAACCAACACAAGTTTCGCCTTTTCTTAATAATCTTTTGATATTAATGACATATTTTACAAGTTTTACTTGTTTTACAACTTCACCTGTAAATTTTACTTCATTCACACCCAGTGCTCGACCATGACCCGGATTTCCTAACCAGCCAAGATAAAATCCAAGTAGCTGCCACATCGCATCTAATCCTAAACATCCAGGCATCACAGGATCGCCTTTAAAATGACATTCGAAAAACCATAAATTATCTTTGATGTCTAATTCTGCTAAAATTTCTCCTTTATTAAATAATCCGCCCTCAGCTGTAATTGAAGTAATTCTATCAAACATCAACATTGGAGGTGCAGGCAATTTTGCATTACCAGGTCCAAACATTTTCCCTTCAGCGCAATCAAGCAGATCTTGGTAGCTGTATTGATTTTTTTGTTTCATGAAATTGTTAGAGAATTAAAATTATTGATTATTAGATATCAATTTACAGTTTAATACAGGATTTGACAAATTTAATTGATAATCTCTTTATTTTCCAAGCCCCAAACATGATCAGTTTGTATCCAACCTTTATAATTTTGGATTTCAACCAAGCACCAATTTGGAATACATTTTTTAATGACAGCGGCTTCTAAATTTCCAATTTTAATAATAGGTTTTGAATAGAGAGTTGAATTTTTAAAAAGAACAATTCCATCTTTAGTAGTCAATAAAGTTCTTTTTCTAGATAACTGACTTAAATGAAGCCAGCCAATATCGCCTTGATAATCTTTAACTTTTCTCCATACTTCAAACTCATCGATCACTTCAACTGGCATATTCTTTTTTTCATACACGAATGCAATGGGATGTGCGGACGAAGGTCCAATTCTAAGGTTTGCAACGCTAGTTCTAATACTAAGATATTTTTTAGTTGTGATTTTTTGCGCGAATAAATCACTGCTCGTGAAAATAATAAAAGATAAAATAATAATTATTGCTCTAAACTTCATTTAATCTTCTTAATGCAATTTTTGTTTTTATTTAATTTAATTTTTTTAATTAAAAGATTTTCAGCATTAATAATTAAGATATTTCCACATAAAGAGTTTTCAAAATTTAATATTTCGCGAATGGCTTCATTAGCCATAATTGTTCCAATCATTCCTGCAAGAGTAGATAGAACGCCTTCATTTTGACAATCCATCATGTCGGTAGTTGGAATTTCTGGCATAAAACATCTAAGACAAGGCGAGTTTTTCTTTTTAAAGTTAAAAACAAATACATGACCATCGAATTTGCTGATAGCTCCACAAATTAAGATTTTTTTATTTTTATAACAATAATCACTAATTAATAATTTTGATTTAAAGCTGTCGGTACCATCAATAATGAGATCATATCCTTTTGCAATTTTATTTATATTATCGCTATCAATCTTAGTTTTGAATTTTTTAATTTTTATTTTTGAATTAATTTTTTCTAATCTTTTTTCTGCGATGTCTACTTTAAATTTATTAACGTCTTCTTCATTAAATAAAATTTGTCGGTGTAAATTTGAAATATCCATTTTATCATGATCAACGATACCGATATTATTAATTCCAGATGATGCAAGATAAAGTGCAACAGGAGAGCCTAATCCACCAACACCAATGATGAGAACTTTTGTATCGATAATTTTCTTTTGACCAAAGCTGCCGATCTTTTTTAAATTGATATGAGCAATGTATCTTTTGACATCGTCATAGCTAAGTTTCATGAATATTTATCGGCCTGTTGAACCAAACCCACCGCTTCCACGAACTGATTCAGGAAGTGTATCAACCTCAACTAATTCAGCTTTTACAACAGGGCACAGCACCATCTGTGCAATTCTTTGCCCCGGTTCAATTTTAAAATTTTCTAAACTTAAGTTTATTAATATAACTTTAATTTCACCTCGATAATCAGCATCTACTGTTCCAGGCGTATTTAAAACGCTAATTCCATTCTTTGCTGCAAGTCCTGACCTTGGTCTTACTTGTATTTCGTAATTTTCAGGGATTGCAACGGATAGGCCCGTTGGCACTAATGTTCGCTCATTAGGCTTTAAAATTATTTCTTTATCAATATTAGCAATTAAATCTAAACCAGATGAGCCTACCGTTTCATACTTAGGCAGGTCTTTATGTTTATAATTTATTTTTTTTACTAAAATTTTAACCATTATTGAATAAGAGCGTGAAGAATTTTATTAGATAGTTTTTTTGCAATTTCTGATTTTGTTGTTTTGTTAAATTTCTCAACTTCTTTATTTTTAGAAATTAAAAAAACCTCATTATAATCTGAATTAAAACCAATAGATTTATCAGCCACATTATTAGCCAAAATCCAATCGCAGTGTTTATTTTGGATTTTCTTTTGCGCATTTTCAATAATATTTTTAGTCTCAGCTGCAAAACCAACCACGAGTCTTGGTCTGTTTATATTTTGGCTAGAGATGAAAGATAAAATGTCGATATTTTTTTCAAGCTCTAAATTAAAATCTTCTAATCCTTCTTTTTTTATTTTTTCTTCACTATAATTTTTAACTTTAAAATCAGAAACTGCTGCAGTACAAACGGCAACATCTACTGGTAAATTATCTTTGCAAGCTTCAAACATTTGTTTTGCAGTTGTGACATTGATCACTTCAAGATTATCTTCATTTTTAATATTTAGAGAATTTGGACCAATAACTAATTTTGTTTTAAAGCCGATATCGTTTAATGACTTTGCAATTTCAAATCCTTGTTTTCCAGAAGACTCATTAGACAAAAATCTTACCGGGTCAATATATTCTCTAGTCGATCCTGCAGTTACCAATGCTTTTAAATTTTTATTATTGAATAAATTCTTTGAAAGAAAATAATTTTTTATAGTTAGAATAATTTCTTCGGGAGATGACATTTTGCCAACACCAACTTCACCACACGCCATTTCACCAACAATGGGTCCAATAAATTTATATTTAAATTGAATAAGTTTTTGAAAATTTTCTTGGGTAGCTTGATTATTCCACATCTCAACATTCATTGCTGGAGCGAGGAAAATAGGCTTGTTAGAGGCCATAATAACCGTTGTTGCAAAATCTTTAGCTTCTCCATGTGCAAAATTTGCCATTAGATTTGCAGTTGTAGGCGCAACTAGTATCAAGTCGCACCATCTAGATAGCGCGATATGATCCATTTCACCTTCGTTATTTGGATCAAATAGATTTTCAAAAACTTTATTTTTAGAAAGAGCAGAGATCGATAACGGCGTTACAAATTCTTTTCCAGAATTCGTTAGAATAGTTTTAACTTCACAGTTATTCTTTCTAAGTTCTCTAATGACATCGAGAACTTTATAAGCAGCTATTCCGCCACCAATAACGATTAAAATTTTCTTATTCTCAATTGAATTTAGCATCGCGCTATTTGAATACTATTAGCAATATAATTACAATAATTAATAAACCTATAATTAGATAAGTCTTTTTTAATTTTGAAGATTTTTCTTTAATTTCATATTCGTTATTTTGGTTTTGATTTTTCATAAAATCGTATGAATTTAAAAGTTCCATAGCTTTGTTGGCACGATTAATCATCTCGGGTAATTCAGGAAGTTTATCTAAAAGTTCAGTTGTCGTTTTCAATATTTTATCTATTCTATTTTTAGGACCAATCTCGTTGTTTAACCAACCTTGCAATACTGGTTTTGAAATTTCCCAAATATTTGCATCTTCATCTAATGATCTTGCAACTCCTTCAACTACGACCATTGTTTTTTGTAATAATAATAATTGTGGTTGAGTGACCATATTAAATTTTTCTGTTACTTCAAAAAGTCTAGCTAGTAACTTACCAGCAGAAATATTCTTAGAAGATTGACCAAAAATAGGCTCACCAATAGTTCTTAGAGCTTGAGTGAATTGATCTAAAGACTCTGTATTTGGCACTAAACCTGCAATAAAATGGACTTTTGCTACCTTTTCATAGTCTCGGTTAATGAAACCATACAATATCTCAGCTAAATACTTTCTATTAGCAATATCCAGTCGGCCCATAATTCCAAAATCTACAGGCACAATATTTTCATTCTTATCGACAAAAAGATTCCCCTGATGCATGTCACCATGGAAAAAACCATCGCCCACAGCTTGTCTTAAAAAATTTTGAATTAGTAATCTTGATATTTTTTTTAGATCAATTTTATTTTTAATAAGTAAGTCTATATCTTTAATTGAAATTCCTTCTACTTTTTCAATAGTTAAAACTCTTTGTGAAGTGAAATCCCAAAATATAGATGGAACTTTAAAGCCTTCATCTTGAGCTGTATTTTTTTTAAGTTCACTTGCCGCGGCCGCTTCATATCTTAGATCCATTTCAATGTTGGTAATTTCTTTAAGCAAATCTATAATTTTTACTAATTTTAATCTGCGACTTTTCTTAACGCTAAATTCAATAACCGATGCTAAAAATCTTAAAGCATCTAATTCTTTGTTAAAAATTTTTTCTATATTGGGTCTTAATATTTTAATAGCAACATCGATTTCTTTTTTTTCATTATTAATAATTTTAGCAAAATGAACTTGTGCAATGGATGCAGCGGCAATGGGTTTACTTAAATAAGTGATCTGTTGATATTTCTCTTCTCCTAATTCCTGACGCAATGCTTCTTTTGATTGAGAAATGTCAAAAGAGGGCATTTGATCTTGTAGTTTCTGTAACTCTTTTGCAAATTCTTCGCCAACAATATCAGCGCGAGTTGCAAGAAATTGTCCCAGTTTTATAAAAGCAGGACCTAAAGTTAAGAAAGCATTTTTTAATCTTTCACCTGCACTTTTGTTTGCAGAGTCTTTATTAAAAGTAGTAAAGCCAAAAATCTTTATTAAAACTTTAATAGATAAAGGTGGTTTATAAAATTCTTCAAAAATAGATAAACTATTAGACTTTGCTAAAGCTCTGCCAATTTTAATAAGAGTAAAAAAATTAGATACCATTTTAGGTTATTATATTTTCCATCCAGAGTGGATTGCCGCAACTCCAGTTGTTAGGTTTCTATATTCAGTGTTTATAAACTTAGCCTCTTTCATAAGATTTAATAATTGGTCTTGGTTATAAAAATCTTTGATGCTTTGTATCAAATATTCATAAGGCTTTTTATCTCCAGCAACCGCTTGTCCAATGTGAGGAATAAAACTTGAGTATATTGAATAAAACTTGTCGATAATTTCATTATTAATTTTTGAAAACTCTAAGCACATAAATCTTCCACCTGGTTTAAGTAATCGATAGGCCTCATTGAGTGTTTTTTTTATATCGGTTACGTTTCTTATACCAAAACTGATGATGTAGTAATCAAAACTAGAATCTTTTAGAGGAACTTGTTCTGCGCTGGCGCACAAAGAATCAATATTTTTATAATGTTCAAGTTTTTTTTTACCTTCATTTAACATTTCAATATTTTGATCAACCATCATTGCCCGACCAGTCAAGTTGGTACGTTCAATGAAAAGTTTTGTCATGTCGCCAGTTCCAGCTGCCATATCAATTAATTTTGAATTTAGTTTTGGCTGCATCCAGTCGATCAAATTACTTTTCCATAGCCGGTGAACGCCAAATGACATGATGTCATTCATCAAATCGTATTTTTTAAAAACAGAATTGAAAACGTTATTTACAAAGTCTTTTTTTGAATTTTGTTTTGCATTAGTATCTTGCATTCTTTAAATATAGAACATTTGCAATCAATAGTCATATAGTTAATGCCAGAATTACCAGAAGTAGAAGTAACGCGAAGAACTTTATTAAAATTTATCGAGAATAAAGTTATTAAAAATATAAAAATAAATAATCCTAATTTAAGATTTAAAATTCCTGCAAATTTTAAAAAAAATGTAACCGGGCAAAAGATTATTAAGGTTTTAAGAAGATCTAAATATATTTTGATTTATCTAAAGAACGATTATGTAATGATCGCTCATTTAGGAATGTCGGGCAAATTCTTAATTAAAAATAATTATTCTAAAGATTTTTTAAAGACCAGTTATTACTCTAATGAATTTTCCTCAAAGCATAATCATTTAGAATTTTTCTTTTCTAATAATTTAAAGGTAATTTATAACGATCCTAGAAGATTTGGTTTTTTTTTATTAGATAAAATCTCTAAATTAGACGTTAATAAATTTTTAAGTAAATTAGGACCAGAGCCACTCGGTAAAGATTTAAAGAAAGATTATTTAATATTAAAAACTAAAGCCACACAAAGAACGATCAAGACTTTATTAATGGACCAGCGTTTCATTTCTGGTATTGGAAATATTTATGCAAACGAAATTCTTTTTTTAGCAAAGATAAGCCCTAATAAAATTTCCTCCAAGCTAAGCTTAGTTGATATTGGGAGACTTCATCCCTCTATCGGCATAGTTCTTAAAAGAGCTCTAAAATTGGGTGGTTCAAGCATAAAAGACTTCAAGTCTTCAGTTGGTGAAAAAGGTCGCTTCCAAAATGAATTTAAAGTTTATGATAGAGAAGATTTAAAATGTCTTAGGACAGGATGCTCTGGTCTAATAGCAAGGGTTGTATCTCAAGGCAGAGCAAGTTTTTTTTGTAACGAATGTCAAAATTAAGTAATTGACCCTAATATCTTCAACTTATATATAATCCCATAAAAATATGGCAAACACAGTCTCTGCTATTCGCGCAGTAAAAAAAATAAAAAAAAGAACTCAAGTTAATAAAATTAGAGTTGGAAAATATAAAGCTGCAGTAAAAATCATCGAAGAAGCAATTAAATCTAAAGACAAAGCCAAAGCATTGAAATTATTTTCTAATTTTCAATCTCAGGTTATGAAAGCTTCTAAAAAAGGTTCTTTAAAAAGAACTACAGTCTCAAGAAAAGTTTCTCGTATCTCAAAACAAATCTCTAAGTTGTAAAAAAAAATATTTTATCAATCTTAAGTTGATAGTTAATTTTTTTTTAGCAACTATAAAGTTTAAACTCTCTAGTTGAAAATTAAAAATATTAAATTCTTTTCTTGTATTTACAGATTTAAAAAAATAAAACACACTTCTTTTTTTAAAGTAAGTTCAAATGACAAACCAAATAAGTCTTAAAGATAATTTTAGTAACGATAAAGCGAGATGGGATTCACTACAACAATCTCTACTAGGACTTTACGGCAAAGATGTTTTCACAAGTTGGTTACAAAATATTAGTTTCACTAAAATAAATTTTAATACTTTAGTCCTAAACGTAAAAACTCGATTTATTCGTGATTGGATCGTTGCTCATTATGCTGACAAAATTTTAGATTTATATAAGAAACAAGATGCAAATATTACTCGTATAGAGTTTCAGATAACAGAAAGAGTTGAAACAAAAAGCAACAGCAAATCAAACGTAATTGACTTTGAAAAGAAAGATTTCCTACAAGATAGTGGTAGTTACGGCCTTTCAAAAATTGATGAAAGATTAGTTTTTGATAATTTTATAGTTGGAAAAAGCAATGAACTTGCTTTTACAGCAGCCAATAGAATTATTGATAATTTAAATAAATATAATCCACTTTATATTTATGGTGGAGTTGGTTTAGGAAAAACTCACCTTTTAAATGCTATTGGAAATAAGTTATTAAAAAAAATAGATAAAGTTATTTATGTGTCTGCAGAAAGATTCATGTATCAATTCGTTAGATCTATAAAAAATAATGATGTTGTAAAATTTAAAGATATTTTTAGAAGTGCAAAAGTTTTAATTATAGACGATATACAATTTGTAAGCGGCAAAGATGTAACTCAAGAAGAATTCTTTCACACGTTTAATGCATTGATAGAATCGGGTTCACAAATAGTTATTTCTTGTGACAGACCACCAAACGAACTGGATAGAATACAAGATAGAATTAAATCGAGACTATCAGGCGGTCTAGTTGTCGATATTCAAAGTCCAGATTTTGAACAAAGAGTTAAAATTTTAAAACAAAGATGTTTAAAAGAATTCCATGCTTCAGAGAGAAACATTGCTATTGATGATGAGGTTATTAATTTTATAGCCAACGAATTAAAACTTAGCGTTAGAGAGATGATAGGCGCATTTAATAGAATAGCAGCCTATTTAAATATAAATAACAGAAAGATCTCTGTGGCAGAAGCTAAGAGTATTTTAAGAGATTCTTTGAATAAAATTGAGACCAATATCACTATAGAAGATATTCAAAAAACTGTAGTTTCTTATTATAATATTTCGATGCATGATTTTATGTCATCAAGAAGATCAAGATCCGTTGCAAGACCAAGACAAATTGCAATGTATTTATCAAAGAAAATGACTACAAAATCTTTGCCTGATATCGGCAGAAGATTTTCTGGAAGAGACCACACGACTGTTATCCATGCGATTAAAAAAGTAGAAGAGTTAATGATTCAAGATAAAAACTTTGAAAATGAAGTTAAAGATCTTAATCAAAAATTAACAAAAACTGTTTAATGGAACTAAAGTTAAATAGAGATCTTTTTCTTAAAAGTCTCTCACATATCCAGGGAATAGTTGAGAAAAAAAATACTATTCCAATATTAGCTAACGTTTTATTAGACGCTACTAATGGTAAAATTACAATCTCTGCAACAGATTTAGATATTATTATTATTGAAGTTATTAAAGGTGAAATCATTAAAGAGGGTTCAACAACTACAACAGCTCAAGTTATCTATGATTTAGTTAGAAAATTACCATCTGGTTCCGAGATATTAATTTCCCAAAAGACTGAGGGTCAACTTTCTTTAATTTCAGCAAAATCAAATTTTAATTTAAAATGCTTACCACCGAAAGATTTTCCAATTACTCAAGATGATGTTGAAGGAGAAGCTCTTGCGATTAGTTCATCAGTATTTTTAAAATTACTTAACAAGACTAAATTTGCAATCTCAAACGATGAGACTAGACATTATTTAAATGGAATTTATCTGCATAAAACAAATGAGAATAATCAATTATATCTTTCAGCAGTTGCAACTGATGGGCATAGATTATCAAAAAGCAGATTAGTATTAGATAAAGAGGTAGCCTTTGAACCTGTCATTTTACCTAAAAAAACGTTATTTGAACTAGTTACTATACTTCAAGAAGAGAATTCAGAACTTAAGATTACTGCGAGCAAAACTAAAATTAGATTTACTATAAATGATATAACTTTAATTTCTAAAGTTATTGATGGCAGATTCCCAGATTATTCAAAAGTAATACCAACAGATAATAGCAACAAGATAGCAGTCAATTTATCATCATTTATCTCTACAATTGATAGGATTAACTCATTATCATCCGATCGTAAGGGAACATTAAAACTTGTAGTGAATAAAGATATTTTAAAATTATTAGTTAATGATCCTAGTGCAGGGGATGGTGTTGAAGAAATTATTCTAAGTTATAGTGGTCCGGATTTAGAGATCGGTTTTAATTCTAAATATTTAATTGATGTCGGTGGAGTTATAGAAGATAAAAATATGATGATTTACGCTAAAGATCCATCCTCTCCAGTATTAATTCACGACCCCGCAGATATTAATAGTCTACATGTTATTATGCCAATGCGAGTGGCATGATTAAATGTTCCTAATTAAAGATATAAAATTACAAAATTTTAGATCTCATTCTTTTACCGAACTCAAGACTAATCATCCAATCATTTGCATCATTGGTCCAAATGGCAGTGGCAAAACTAATGTCCTAGAAGCAATATCGCTCATCTCAGATAAAAAAGGAATTAGAGGAACATTAATAGAAGATTGTATAAAAAAAGATTCAAAAGACAAAACAATTATTTCCACAACAGTTAATTATGAAAAAAAAGATTACAAAGTTGATGTAATTTTTGAAGCAAAAGAAGATAAAATAAGAAAATTTTTAAACATTGATAATAATAAATCTTCCTTAAATGAAGTCTTCAAAGATATAAATTTTATTTGGTTAACTCCACAAATGGACAAAATTATGTACGAGGGAGATAGTATTAAAAGAAAATTTTTAGATAAAATTATTTCTAATTATAATTTAGGTTATAAAAAAAACTTAAGTAATTTTAAAAAACTTTCTGAAGAAAGAATTCAGTTATTAAAAGAAAATCAAGATTTACAATGGTTGAACATTCTTGAAAAGAAAATGATAGATGAATTGTGGGGTATTTTTATTTATAGAAGATCTTTTATTAGAGATGTTAATAATGTTATTTCAAATAAATTAAATAACTTTTTAAAGATCAAATTGAATATTAAAAACTTTTACAATTTAGATCCGAATATTAATGAAAAAGAATTCTATGCATTTTTTGAAAAAAAATATTTTGAAAAACGTGAGATAGATCAAATAATAAAAAGAAATAGTGTTGGTCCACAATTTGATATTTTTGAATTTTTTAATGAAGAAACTAAATTAAATTCTAATCTATGTTCTACAGGCGAGCAAAAAAAAATATTAATATCATTAATTTTGGCATTTATTTTGTTAATGAAATCTAAAAATATAAATTCGATACTTTTATTTGATGAAATTGCATCTCATATAGATGGTAAAAATCTCGAACTTTTTTTCGATGAAATTGCAAAAATCGGGATGCAAACTTGGTACACAGGAACTAACATACAACCGTTCCAACCTATTGAAAATAAAGCCCTTTTTGTAAAATTATAGCAATTACCTTGTCCTAATTAGGGATAAAAAATGTTACAAAAGCCTTCAATAAAAAATTCATAAATGCCTGAAAATTTATCAAAAAAACCTGAAAATAATTTATACGAAGCAGACTCAATTAAAGTTTTAAAAGGCTTAGATGCGGTTAGAAAAAGACCGGGAATGTATATTGGTGACACTGATGATGGAACCGGTCTACATCATATGGTTTTTGAAGTTATTGATAACTCTATAGATGAAGCTTTAGCTGGTCACTGTAATGAAATTTACGTTTCATTAAATAAAGACCAGAGCGTTACCGTTGAAGACAACGGAAGAGGTATTCCCGTTGATATGCATAAAGAAGAAGGAATATCTGCAGCAGAAGTAATTATGACACAGTTACATTCTGGCGGAAAATTTGATCACGATTCATATAAAATTTCAGGAGGATTGCACGGTGTTGGTGTTTCCGTTGTGAACGCTTTATCTGAAAATTTAAAATTAAATATTTTCAGAAAAAATAAAGAATATCTCGTAGAATTTAAAGATGGAGTTACTATAAAACCTTTAAAGCAAATTGGTGATGCAAAAAAAGCAAATGGTACATCAGTAACTTTTTTACCTTCAAAAAAAATATTTACCACTACAGTATTTGATATAAGTATTTTAAAAAAAAGAATTAAAGAATTAGCTTACCTTAATAAAAGTATTCAGATTATTTTAGAAGATAAGCGAGAAGAAAAAGTAAAAAGATCAGAATATAAATTTGAAGGCGGTATTGCGGAGTTTGTAGTTGATTTTGATAAAAATAAAGAAAAGCTTAAATCAGAAACGGGGGAAAATCTTTTCACAAAACCAATATATATTTCAGGCAGTAAAAATGACATCCAATTAGAAGTGGCCCTGGTTTGGAATGCCGGTTATCAAGAACAAATTATTACTTTTACAAATAACATACCACAAAAAGATGGTGGTACTCATTTAGTTGGTTTTAGAAATGCATTAACTAGAACTATAAATAAATATGTTGTTGATAATAGCATTTTAAAGAAAGAAAAAATCTCAGTAACGGGAGATGATGTTAGAGAAGGATTAACTGCAATAATTTCAGTCAAAGTTAAAGATCCAAAATTTTCATCTCAAACCAAAGAAAAATTAGTATCATCAGAAGTTCGTCCAGTAGTAGAGGGGCTAGTTAATGAAAAACTTGAAGTTTGGTTCGACCAAAATAACAAAATTACAAAAGTACTTGTAAATAAAATTTCACAAGCAGCCCTTGCAAGAGAGCTTGCTAGAAAAGCAAGAGAGAGTGTTAGAAGAAAAAGCGCTTTAGATATTTCTAGTTTGCCAGGTAAATTGGCCGACTGTCAGACAAAAGACAAAGACAAAGCTGAACTATTTATAGTTGAGGGGGATTCAGCAGGAGGATCTGCAAAACAAGCAAGAAATAGGGAATTTCAGGCCGTATTACCCTTAAGAGGAAAGATTTTAAATACCTATGTTGATTCAAAGAATAATGGGTCAGGCAAGTTAGATCCGACGGAAGCCAAAAAGGTTTATGCAAAGATGCTTTCTTCAAACGAAATCATAACTTTAATTAACGCCATCGGTACTGGATTTGATGATTTTAGTCTTTCAAAATTAAGATACGGAAAAATTATTATTATGACCGATGCCGACGTCGACGGATCTCACATAAGAACTTTATTATTAACCTTTTTTAATAATGAACCATTTAATGAACTTATTAAAAATGGAAAAATTTATATAGCACAACCGCCGTTATATAAGATCAAAGTAGGCAAAAAGATATCTTACATTAAAAATGACGAAGATCTTTTTGATATCACTATTGATACAGCCAAAGATAATATTAAATTTTTCTCAGAAGAGGGTGGAAAAGCAAAAGAAGAAAATTTTGATGAGATTGTAAAATATTCAAGAAGATTTGATTCAAAAATAAAAAAGTTAGGAAAAGATTTTGATAAAGATTTAGTTGAGGCTCTGTCCATAGTTGGGGGTTTTTATAAAGATAAAAAAGACTTTTTAATTAGAGATGATTCTAATGGTAAGAAAAAAGAAGGAGCTATACAGGCAGCAGTAGAATATTTAAATAGATTTGGAAATAAGGTTGAAAATAATTTATGGATAGGTTCTTTTAAAGAGAATTCATTTATTTTAGAAAAAAAATATTATGAAGAAACAATTACAAAGAAATTAAGTTTAGATTTTTTAGATACTAAATATGTAGAAGAATTAAGCCAATTAGGAGATTTGTTGAAGATTTTCAGAAAAAATTGCCACATGATCAATTCAACTAATGAAAAAATTGATATTTATTCTCCAATAGATTTTCTAAAGAGAATAATAGAAGAAGGAAAAAAATCTATCTCTATACAGCGATTTAAGGGATTAGGAGAAATGAACCCAGAAGAATTATGGGAAACAACTCTAAATCCAGAGAATAATACATTGTTAAAAGTAAATTATTCTGGAAATGATGTTGATAATGAAACTACTA
>ENA-UOYN01000288-UOYN01000288.1-marine-metagenome-genome-assembly--contig:-NODE-288-length-24492-cov-5.846462_pt1 | contig 24492 bp, 20 predicted proteins | sample MGYA00238176_ERZ767358 | MGnify/ENA primary metagenome ERZ767358 (study PRJEB28950, sample SAMN06266238) | marine metagenome | isolation source: Columbia River Estuary | place: USA:Columbia River Estuary...
GGCTTATTGTTTTAGAGAAAAAAACTCTAATGGTGCTACACTAAATTAGCCAAAAATATCATTGAGCATTTTAGCTAATCTGAGCCCCCCCTTCTGCAGTTGTGATCTCATTATACCAGTATATTTATAGGCGTATTCATAGCCTAATTTTCCGTTTTCAGGTAGGTCATTATATAGTGTTGCGGTAATCTTATGCCCTTCTTTCATCCAATCCAAAGGAGTCCCCTTCATTATTTCTTTGCGCGCTCTTTTAGACAGCCTAGGAGATTCTTTGGCTAATTCAGAGTAACTCATGCCATAGTCATCAATCATATTACTGTCCCAAACCCTGTGCAAATTAGTGCTTTTCCCAAACCAAGTTAGCTTTACGTCATTACCACCCTTGTCTTCTTCTCTGCCAATATGCATGGGTTGGTGAAGATCTCCTATGAAATGAACCAATAACTTTAGGTGAAAAGCTTTTTCTTCTTTACTTGCATTCACATCTCTTATGGTATTAACACATACCTGAATACCTTGAATAATATCTCCTTGAGAATTGGCAGTTTGTAAGCTATACTGACCATCCAAAGGTAAATTTACATAATGCCAAGAACCGTATTTTCTATACTTTTTATCTGATTTTATGTCGTCACCATAATTAGAGACTAAAGCTAAAGAGGCTCCGTCTAATATTAATGCAATATTTTTAAGTGCTTTTTTACTCAGCACAGAGGTGGCTATTTCCCCAACTGTCCTGTGGCCCGTTTTTCCCCAATCTTCAGAGGTGGCAAAAATAGATTGTGTCGCAATTAAAAAAATGAATAAAAATCTCATTGAAATATATTTTGTGTAAAAATACAGAACCCTAGTTATTTTTTACAACAGAATATGAAATTATAATTAAATAAAAATATTAATTAGCGTAAATTTGAAAAACCACCAAACTAACTACTATGAATAAAACCTTTTGGTTCTTATTTCTTGCCTTAACCACCATTGCCTTCGGACAAAATAAAGAAAAAGAAATATTTGTAAAACTAATAGATCAACCCATATTAATAGATGGAGATTTGTCTGAGCCTGTATGGGATAGTGCCACTGAAAATGGTAATTTTCAACAGTATTTCCCCTCAGATTCTATTCTAGCCAAACAGCAGACCAAAATAAAGATGCTCTATGATTCTACCACCTTATACTTGGGCGTAACGGTGTATTCCAAGGGAAATGATTATGTTATACCCTCCTTGCAAAGAGACTTTAGAGCAGGTAACAATGACAACATCAGTTTTATTTTTGATACTTTTAATGATGGCACCAATGCTTTCCTTTTTGGCACAAATCCTCTTGGAGTAAGGCGAGAGGCTTTGATCTCTAATGGAGGTTCCAGTAGAGATGGATTCTCTACTTCATGGGATGTTAAGTGGCAGGGAGAAACAAAAATTTATGATAGATATTATACTATTGAAATGGCTATTCCACTAACTTCTGTTAAGTTTAAAGAGGGAGGAACCAAATGGAGGTTTAACAGCTATAGGTTTGATATGCAGGAGAATGAAACAAGTACCTATTCAAATATACCTCAAAACCAACTTATCTATAATTTAGCTTTTATGGAAGAAATGGTATTTGAAAAACCATTAGGCAAATCGAGAACTCCCTTAGCGCTTATTCCTTATATAAATGGAATTACCTCTAGAGATTATACCGTGCACGATTCAAAATCTCAGTACAAAGTGGGGGGAGATGCTAAACTGGCTATTGGTAATGGAATGAACCTTGACTTAACCTTAAATCCAGATTTTTCGAATGTAGAAGTAGATAATGTTGTCACTAATCTGACCAGATTTGAGATTTCTTTACCAGAAAGAAGGCAATTTTTTGTAGACAATAATGATTTATTTGGGAATTTTGGGAATTCCTGGGGTGAAAATCCTTTTTTTTCTAGAAGAATAGGATTGGCTAAAAATAAAGAGGGCGAAACCATAGAAAATAGAATCATTGGAGGAATAAGATTGAGTGGAAAACTTTCAGAAGATTGGCGCTTAGGTCTTTTAAGTATTCAAACAGATGAGGATCTTGAAAATGAAATTGCTAGTAATAACAATACCGTTTTCTCTCTTCAAAAAAAAATATTTTCAAGATCTAATATTGGTGTTTTTTTTATTAACAGAGAGACATTTAAAAAATACGAATTCATCAGCAATCAAGAAAAATACAACAGGGTTTTTGGTGTTGACTATAACTTAGCTAGTGCAGACAATAAATGGGTAGGTAAATTTTATCTTCACCACTCTATAAAGCCTGAAGTTCATGATAATAATGGCGCTAGAGGTGTGGAGTTATTTTATAATTCTAAGTTTTTTAATTTTGGAATTAGTGGAAACTACATTGGAGAAGAGTTTCAATCTGATCTTGGTTTTTTAAGAAGAAAGGATATTATAATGACAAATCCATTTGCAGAGGTAGTTATCTGGCCAAAAAAAACAAAGGTAAACAGTCATAGCATTAGAATTAATCCTTTTGTGTTTTGGAGGCCAAGTTTAGATTATAAAAATACTGACTTTACTTTATTTAGCATGTGGACTACAAAATTTCAAAATCAAAGTGAATGGTCTGCTAGAATGTTTAATAGGTATACTTATTTAACTGAGGATTTTGAACCCAGTAATACAGAAGGTGCTGTTGCCCTACCAGGTAATATTGGTTACCATTACACTTCTTTTGAATTGCGGTATGAGTCGGACAGGAGAAAAGTATTTTCTTATTCTTTTGAACCTGGTTTTGGTCAATTTTATAATGGGCGCAGAAACGTTATTAAAGGCAGCTTAAACTTGAGACTACAGCCCAAAGTAATTGTTGGACTTCAATATGAATACAATCAATTGAGAATGCCAAAACCCTATTCAGACGCAGATATCTGGCTGTTAAGCCCAAGGGTAGCTGTAACCTTTAATAAATCTGTTTTTTGGACTACCCTGATTCAGTACAGCAATAGAAATGACAATCTAGGCATTAACAGCCGCGTTCAGTGGCGCTTTGCGCCATTATCTGACCTATTTATAGTGTATAATGACAATTATTTTGTCTCTGATTTCGCGCCTAAATTCAGGTCTTTAAATCTAAAATTTACTTATTGGTTAAATATTTAATATGACTTATACCATGCTGTGCTCTGATTTAGACGGCACATTACTAGGACTCAAAAATAGACCAACTCCTTATTGTTGTAACACTTTTAAAAAATACAACAAACAAATAAAAATGGTTTTAGTCTCTGCCAGAATGCCTTCTGGTATGTATTATATTCAAGAGGCTCTAGGAATTGAAAATGAACCCATAGTGTGTTATAATGGAGCGCTTGTACTAGACCGCCAAAAAGTGATCAGCAGTACTTATATCACCATTGAACTCATTGAAAAAGTGTGGGCCATTTGTGAAAATTACGGTGTAGCAATTGGCTTGTATTCTCATGATGAATGGTTTGCTCCAAATCCTTCAGAACGTATTACAAAAGAAGAGTTTAATACCCAAACCAAAGTAGCTTTTGAGCCTACTACTGTCACAATATCTCGTTGGAAAAAAGCAGAAAAAGGCGCTCATAAACTCATGCTTATGGGCACAAAAGAAACCGCAGACAAAGCCATAAAACAGTTAGAAAATACCCTTGGAAATGTATTGGGAATATATAGATCTAACGACACCTTGATAGAAATAAGTCCTGGTTCTGTAGATAAGTGTAGTGGTATAAAAAGCCTATTAGACGGGCTAAGCTCTTTAAAGCATATTATGGCATTTGGAGACAATTACAATGATATGAGCATGCTACAAGAGGCTGGACTTGGAATAGCGGTGGGCAACGCAAGAAAAGCCGTAAAAGAGGTAGCAGATCATGTGGTAGCTCCTTTTAATGAAGACGGAGTAGCCCACTTTTTGGAAGATTTTTTTAACAAATAATATCATTATGAGCACTCCTTTTATTGTAGATGACACGGTTGTTTTTGGAATACTAGCAGCGTGTTTGGGCTTTGTGTTTTACACCTCTAATAGTAGTCATATTGTCTGGAAACGCATATACACCTTTATTCCAGGGGTGCTAATGTGTTATTTATTACCCTCTCTTTTGGTTAGCGCAGGAATTGTATCCGATAATACGTCTAATTTATATTTTATGGCTAGCCGCTATTTACTCCCTGCAGCTTTAGTGCTTATGACATTGAGTATAGATTTAAAGGCCATAGCTAGTTTAGGGTCTAAAGCATTAATCATGTTTTTTACAGGTACTTTTGGTATTGTTATAGGGGGGCCTATCGCCATACTTATAGTCGCTATTTTTTCTCCAGAAACTGTTGGCGGTAATGATTTTGACGCTATTTGGAGGGGACTTTCTACCATTGCAGGAAGCTGGATAGGTGGCGGTGCCAACCAAGCTGCCATGCTTGAAATTTTTCAATACAATCCCGAAAAATACGGCGGTATGGTATTGATAGACATTGTTGTAGCTAATATTTGGATGGCAATTCTGCTTCTTGGAGTAGGAAAAACAGCACAGATAGACCGTTGGCTTAAAGCAGACACTTCTGCCTTAGAGGCCTTAAAAATTAAAGTAGCCCATTTTCAAGAAAAAGTAAATAGGATTCCTACAATCAAAGACTATGTCATGCTGCTTTCAGTCAGTTTTACCGCTGTGGGTATAGCTCATTTTTTTGGAAACCACCTCAGCGAATTTTTAACAAATGGAGTTGCAGCAGTAGCAGATAAAAAAAGTTTCTTATCCTTCATGGGTTCTTCGTTCTTTTGGATGGTTGTGTTGGCCACTACCATTGGAATTTCATTGTCATTCACTTCTATTAAAAATTATGAAGGTGCAGGAGCCAGTAAATTGGGTGGTGTTTTCATCTATATCTTGGTGGCTACTATTGGAATGAAAATGGATCTTACACAGATTTTAGACAATCCAGGACTTATTGTCATTGGGCTCATTTGGATTAGTATTCACGCATTACTACTGATATTGGTGGCTAAAATAATAAAGGCACCCTTCTTCTTTTTGGCAGTTGGCAGCCAAGCCAATGTAGGTGGAGCAGCGTCTGCTCCTGTTGTTGCAGCAGAATTCAGTCCTTCACTTACCTCCGTAGGTGTTTTACTGGCTGTTGGGGGTTATGTTGTTGGTACAGCTGGAGCGCTATTTTGTGCTTATTTGATGGAAATAGCCTCTAATTTGTAAATATATTACGTATAATTTAAAGACTTTAGCCATCTTTGTGGCTCATTAATTAAATACCATGAAATATTCAATTTTACCTGCTTTAATAGCATTGTTTATTACAAGTTGTAATAACAGGACCAACGATTTAGACGCTATGGTTGTATCTGGAACTGTAAAAGGCTTAAAAAAAGGCACCCTATATTTACAACACATTCCAGACAGTACCCTAGTAACTATTGATTCTATAGAGATTGATGGATCTGGTAATTTCAAGTTTGACACTAAAATTGAAAGTCCAGAAGTGTTCTATCTGTACCTCAATAAAAAAGACAACAATACCATTAATGATAGGATCACATTTTTTGGAGAACCAAGTCTCATTGAAATAAATACCAAATGGAATGCCTTTGATATGGATCCAATCATTAAAGGAACCAAAAGCAATGAGAAATTTATTGAATACAATGAAATGATGTCAAAATTTAATATTCAAGACATGACATTTATGGAAAAGGCTATACAAGCCAACAGTTCCAACAACCAAGTATTGTTAGACTCTCTCCAAGATGCTTCTGAAAAAAATGCCCTTAGAAGGTATTTATTTGTCTTAAACTTTGCGCTAAATAATTCAGACTCCTTTGTGACACCTTATATAACACTCAATGATGCGCCTAATGCTAATGTGAAGTTTTTAGATTCTATTTACAACAAACTGTCTCCTGAAGTAGCTGGTTCTAAATATGGAAAAGAACTGAAACAATTTATTAAGGACATTAAATCTGACCAATAGTAAATACTGATTATTAAGCACTATTACCAAAAAAAGGCGGACCTAAGGGACGCCTTTTTTTGTCTGTATACAGCAATAATACTAAGCAGATAGCTTGTTTAATGCAGTAACTAATTCTGTAGCTTTAGTTTCAAGATCGTTTTTAACAGCTTTTAAATGCGCTGAACGATTGTCTGCTTTTTTATCGTTTACTTTGGCGATAAGTCCGTCAAATACTTCAATAGCCTGATCTATTAAAGCAGATCCTTCTTTTGAATCTAAATTATTGGTAGCAGCTTCCCAAAGGTATACTGCTTCAATGATATCTCCTAGTACGTAGTTAATATCCTTTTTTAAGTCTTTTATGCTAGCCATAATGCTATTTTTTAAATTTTGACAAAATTACATTTTTTAGATGTAATCTACACTATGATTTAAAGATAAGAAAAGAACTAATAGTGCACTTCTAATAAAACACAACCTTTGGGGCTATTTATACTCAAAGACGGACTATTGGCAGCAACTAATATAGTTTCACCATACTTGAAATCAGTGGAGCCAAAAGGATTGGATATTTCTCCACTTCCATTAACACATAAAAAAGCACTAAAACTTTCTCCCGTTCGGCCTTCTTCTGTATAATTTCCTTTAATAGGCAAGTACTTTGTTTTAAAATAAGGGGTATTTAAAAGCGTATTACGCTCGTTCTCTTGGGTACTGTAACCACACTTTTTTGGTGTAGGTGCGCTAAAGTTTATAGCATCAAAAGCCAAATCTGTATGTAATTCTCTATAATTCCCTTGAGCGTCTTTTCTATTGAAATCATATACCCTGTATGTAATATCTGATGTTTGTTGAATTTCTGCGATTAAAGTACCTGCGCCTATTGCGTGAACTGTACCGGTCTCAATATAAAAGGCATCGCCCGGGGAAATAAAATGCTTTTCCATTAAAGTAACTAGGGTGCCTTCATTGAGGTGCTTTTGATACATTTCAGAAGTGGTGCCGGGCTTAAAACCTACAATTAACGATGCATTAGGCTCAGCCTCCATAACATACCACATTTCATTTTTACCCAGTGAATTATGTCTTTTCTTAGCCAACAGGTCATTGGGATGTACCTGAATACTCAAATCATCTGCAGCATCTAAAAACTTTATCAATACTGGGAAGTTAAGCCCAAAATCACGGGCAACTTCACTACCTAAAAACTGAGACTTGAATTCGCCAATAAGTTCCGTTAATGAAGTTCCCTTAAAGGCTCCATTGGCAACAAAAGAGACACTTCCTTCTACCGCAGACAACTCCCAACTCTCTCCAATGCCTTGAGAAGCATTTTCCTTAAATAATTTGGTTTTTAATTGGCTCCCACCCCAAATACGCTCTTTTAAAATAGGGACAAATTTCAATGGATATAAAGGCATTTTTATTGTTTTTTAGCCGTTATAGGTTACAAAATTTCTAGGCGTTTCATACAAAGTCACCGACAAATCATGTCCCTTTTGTAAATGCGGTTTTAACTTGTTCCAAATCACTACTGAAATGTACTCCGCTGTTGGGTTAAGGTCTTTAAATTCAGGTACCTCAATATTTAGATTTTTATGATCAAAAGCATCTTCAACTTCAGATTTAATGAGGTCTTTCAGTATTTTTGCATCCATTACATATCCGGTATCTGGATCAATATCTCCTGTTACGCTCACTACCAGATCATAGTTGTGCCCATGGTAATGAGGGTTGTTACATTTACCAAAAATCTGGGTATTTTTGGCATCGCTCCAATGGTCGTTGTGCAACCTATGTGCAGCGTTAAAATGTGCCTTTCTGCTAATGGTAACTCTCATAGTTTATTTTTTTTACGAAAGGTACATATAATATTTTTCAAATATTATCTTAAACCATGGAGTATATAGGTCTGGTTGTTTTTCAATATCTTTTTTAATGTCGTCTGGTAGCATCCATTTCCAAGAAGCAACCTCTTCAGGATTTATATTAGGCAGTTCATTAAATTCCCCTTGCATGACATGATCAAATTCATGCTCTGTTAATCCATTTCCCATGTCTGCTTTATAAACAAAGGAGAATAACTCTTTTAAAGGCGTTTCAAAGCCCATTTCTTCCATTAATCGTCTTTTCCCTGCTGCCAAGTTTTGTTCGCCATCTCTTTGGTGACTACAACAAGTATTGGTCCATAAACCAGGAGAATGGTATTTTGAAAGTGCTCTTTGCTGAAGCATGATTTCACCTTTATCATTATTGACAAAAACAGAAAACGCCCTGTGAAGTAGGGCTTTTTCGTGTGCTTCAATCTTTTCCATGAGCCCCTGAGGCTCATCATTTTCATTCACAAGGACAACAAATTCTTTCATGGGTATAAAAATACATTCTTTTATACTTTTAATTTAAAGTTTAGAGGGGTTTTTCTTAGAATGAAAAATTACTCCTAGCAACGTTTTTTCTAAATTGATACTTTAAAACAACCTCTAATGAACCACTATTAAAAATTTCCTGTCCCAAATCTGTAGCGGCACGGTCATAGGATATTCCTATAAAAAATTCTTCTGAAAACTGGTATCCAACCAAACCACTCACTGCTGCTTTCAGCCTGTAAGACAATCCAAAAGACACCCTTTCTTTTAACAATACTGCAGCAGATAAATCTGTTTGCAGTGGATCGCCTGTAACATTTTTTACAAGAAAACTTGGCCTTAAAATAAGCCCATTTGATAATGCTAAAGCAAATCCTGAATTTAAATAAAAATGCATTTTATCTTTTGCTTCTAAGAAAGAGGATTGGTCAAAATACAAAGTCTCCAAAAATGTAGGTACAGAAAATCCAATATAAAAATTTGGCGTATAATAAAAAACACCTGCACCTACATTAGGGGCAAAACGATTGTCTATAGCGTTATTCAAAATTGGATCTGGCCCCAAGCTGAAATCTTGATTTAATAGATTATAATTTATGTCCAAAATATGTGCTCCGGCTTTAATGCCAAATGCTATTTGACTTGAAGCATTCAAAGAAATGGTGTAAGAAACATCTAAATTCACCACTGTTTCCGTAGTAGGTCCAATTTTATCATTTACAAGTCCAAAACCCATGGACAATCCTCTCCAACGAGAAGGAGCGCTATAATTGATCAATTGGGTTTTTGGAGCCCCCTCTACCCCAATCCATTGTGCCCTATATAGTGCTGTTAAGCTTTTCTCACCATTAAATCCCACATAAGCAGGATTGTAAGATTGGGTGTTGTGAATAAACTGGGTAAACTGTGCTTCTTGCTGTACATAAAGTTTAGAAAATGTCGTGAAAATTAGTAAAATCATACAGACTTTAGTAAATACGCTTTTTTTTATCGCTCCCATACTTAATGATTTATAGATAAATATCTAGCACATATAATAAGCCCTAAAGTTTTTAAGCCTTTGAATTGAATTTAAAAAAAAATTTGAACCGCAAAATAGTTTTATATCGCTTAAATAGATATATCGATCGACTAAGTGAATAAAAAAAACGTTCAAGTGTGTATTTAATAAATAATTTACAGCAGAATTAATCCTTAACGCAAAATTACATTAGTGATATGATTTTTTTTAAATCTGCGTATTGAAGCTTAATATTTAGCTTATTTTTGTACAAATTTTTTTCATGAGTTTAGCACAAGAGATTAGCAAGAGGAGGACCTTTGGAATTATTTCCCATCCAGATGCAGGTAAAACTACCCTAACAGAGAAATTATTACTCTTTGGGGGTGCAATTCAAGAAGCGGGTGCCGTAAAGAACAATAAAATCAAGAAAGGCGCTACCAGTGATTTTATGGAAATTGAAAGGCAGAGAGGAATTTCTGTAGCCACTTCTGTGTTGGCTTTTATTTACAGGGATAAAAAGATTAATATTTTAGACACCCCTGGACACAAAGATTTTGCTGAAGATACCTTTAGAACCCTCACTGCAGTTGACAGTGTTATTGTGGTTATTGATGTGGCCAAAGGGGTAGAGGAACAAACAGAAAAACTAGTGTCTGTTTGTAGAATGAGAAATATTCCTATGCTGGTATTTATCAACAAATTAGATAGGGAAGGAAAAGATGCCTTTGATTTATTAGATGAAGTAGAGCAAAAACTAGGGTTAACGGTCACCCCAATGAGTTTCCCTATTGGTATGGGATATGACTTTAAAGGGATTTACAATATTTACGAAAGTAACATTAACTTATTTAGCGGAGACAGTAAAAAAAATATTGAAGACACCCTGGCTTTTAACGATCTCAATAGTCCTGAACTAGAGAAAATAGTAGGAAGCGCTCAAGCAAAAGCTTTGAGAGAAAATCTTGAACTCGTTCAGGGAGTTTACTCTCCCTTTGATAAAGAAGCTTATTTAAAAGGGGATCAACAACCTGTATTTTTTGGTTCAGCCTTAAATAATTTTGGGGTTAGAGAACTCTTAGACTGTTTTATAGACATAGCACCCACCCCTAGACCTAAAAAAGCAGAAGAAAGAATCGTAGAACCCTCTGAAAAAGCCCTGACTGGATTTGTATTTAAAATTCATGCCAATATGGATCCTAAACATAGGGATAGACTGGCATTTATTAAAATTGTTTCTGGAACTTTTGAAAGAAACAAACCCTATTTGCATGTGCGTAACAACAAAAACATGAAATTTTCAAGTCCAAATGCATTTTTTGCAGAGAAAAAAGAAATTGTGGACATCTCTTACCCTGGAGATATTGTAGGACTTCATGATACTGGAAACTTTAAAATTGGTGACACGCTTACTGAAGGAGAATCCCTTCATTATAAAGGTATTCCGAGTTTCTCTCCAGAACACTTCAGGTATATTAACAATGCAGATCCTCTAAAATCCAAACAGCTCAATAAAGGAGTAGACCAGCTCATGGATGAGGGTGTGGCGCAATTGTTTACCTTAGAACTCAATGGCAGAAAAATTATTGGAACAGTGGGCGCGCTTCAATATGAAGTAATTCAATACCGTTTAGAGCACGAATACGGAGCCAAATGCTCCTACGAGAACTTTCCTGTGTACAAAGCTTGTTGGGTCATTCCTGACGATAAAAACAACGAAGAGTTTAAAGAGTTCTCCAGAATAAAGAGCAAGTTCCTAGCCAAAGACAAAAGGGGTCAGTTGGTCTTCTTGGCAGATTCTGCCTTCTCCCTTCAAATGACACAGCAAAAGTACCCTTCCGTTAAATTGAGGTTTACTTCTGAGGCGGAAGCTTAGCTACATAATTGTTTGTCTAAAAACAACCACTAATAAAAAACCCTACTCCAATGGAGTAGGGTTTTTTTATGTTAAGCTTCACCGGCAGGCCCAAAGTTAATGGGTATTCCCGGCTGTTCATAATCTTTAATGGTTCCATGACTGCTTTCAAACTTGGTGACATTGTCTTGCAATGCTTTCAAGAATTTTTTAGCGTGTTGCGGGGTGAGTATCACCCTACTCTTCACTTTAGCCTTAGGAGCTCCTGGCATTAAGCTAATAAAGTCTACTACAAATTCAGATACAGAATGATTAATTACAGCCAAGTTCGAGTAGGTACCCTCAGCGGTTTTCTCATCTAATTCTATATTAATTTGGTTTTCTTTATCGCTCATGCGTACCTATTAAAATTTTAAAGCTTCTTTTCTAGCAAGAATTTCGTCGTACTCTTCTTTAGACCCAACAAGAACACTCTCATAGGCGCGCATTCCAGTACCAGCTGGTATTTTGTGTCCTACAATTACATTCTCTTTAAGTCCTTCTAAACCGTCTACTTTACCAGCTACTGCTGCTTCGTTTAACACTTTAGTAGTTTCCTGGAAGGAAGCCGCTGAAATGAATGACTTGGTCTGTAAAGAAGCCCTTGTAATACCTTGTAAGATTGGCGTAGCAGTAGCTGCTACAGCATCTCTAGCGGTTACCAATGCTTTGTCATTTCGTTTCAATAAAGAATTCTCATCTCTGAGCTCTCTAGCTGTAACAATCTGACCTGCTTTTAAATGCTCAGAATCACCAGCTTCTTCAACGACTTTCTTACCGAAAATTCCATCATTTTCTTTGATAAAGTCATCTTTGTGAATCAATTGGTTTTCTAAGAATATGGTGTCTCCTGGATCTTGAACCCTAACTTTACGCATCATCTGACGTACTACTACCTCAAAGTGCTTGTCGTTAATTTTCACCCCTTGTAAACGGTATACTTCTTGTACTTCATTCACTAGGTATTGCTGAACTGCAGAAGGTCCTTTGATAGACAAAATATCTTCTGGAGTAATAGATCCATCTGAAAGTGCCATACCAGCACGAACGTAATCATTTTCTTGTACAAGGATTTGGTTAGAAAGTTTCACTAGATACTTTTTAACTTCTCCTAGTTTAGATTCTATGATAATTTCACGATTACCTCTTTTAATCTTACCAAAAGAAACCACACCGTCAATTTCAGAAACTACTGCTGGGTTAGAAGGGTTACGTGCTTCGAAAAGCTCTGTAACTCTTGGTAAACCTCCTGTAATATCTCCTGCCTTGGCAGATTTACGTGGAATTTTAACTAAAATTTTTCCTTCACTTATCTTCTCATTATCATCTACCATGATATGAGATCCTACCGGAAGGTTATAAGAACGCAACACTTCATCTTTATTGTTTTTAATCAATAAAGTAGGAATGAGTTTCTTGTTTCTAGACTCAGAAATTACTTTTTCTTGGAAACCTGTTTGTTCATCAATTTCCACCTGGTAAGTAACCCCTTGGTCAATATTCTCGTAGGATATCTTTCCTGTAAATTCAGAAACAATTACACCGTTATATGGATCCCAAGAACAAATAACATCTCCTTTTTTAATCTTAGCGCCATTCTTAACAGAAAGAATAGATCCATAAGGGATATTGTTAGTACTTAAAACAATGCCAGTTTTGGCGTCCGTTAATTTAATTTCAGAAGTTCTAGAAATAACAATTTCTGTTGCTCCACCTTCTGCATTCTGTCCTTTAACTGTTCTGAGGTCTTCTATTTCAGCAACACCGTCAAACTTAGCAGCCAATTTGTTGTCCTCAGAAATGTTTCCTGCAATACCACCAACGTGGAACGTTCTCAATGTAAGCTGGGTTCCTGGTTCTCCAATAGATTGAGCGGCAACTACACCAACTGCTTCTCCACGTTGAACCATTTTGTTGGTAGATAAATTTCTACCGTAACACTTACCACAAATACCCTTGTCTGCCTCACATGTCAATGGAGAACGCACTTCTACTTTCTCCACTGGAGAAGCTTCTATACGTTTCACATCTGCTTCAGAAATTTCTTGACCAGCAGTCAATAATAGTTCTTCAGTGAGTGGGTTATAAACGTCGTGTAAAGAAACACGTCCTAAGATTCTCTCTCCAAGACTCTCTACCACTTCTTCGTTTTTCTTTAAAGACTGTACTTCTATTCCACGAAGGGTACCACAATCTTCTGTATTGATAATCACATCTTGTGATACGTCTACCAATCTTCTGGTTAAGTAACCGGCATCGGCTGTTTTAAGAGCGGTATCGGCGAGTCCTTTACGAGCACCGTGGGTAGAGATAAAGTATTCAAGAATGGATAGACCTTCCTTAAAGTTAGAAAGAATTGGATTTTCAATAATTTCTCCACCTCCAGCTGTAGATTTCTTAGGCTTAGCCATAAGACCTCGCATACCTGTTAACTGACGGATTTGTTCTTTAGAACCCCTCGCTCCAGAATCTAGCATCATATACACAGAGTTAAACCCTTGTTGGTCTTCTCTAATACGTTTCATAGCCAATTCAGTAAGCATTGCGTTGGTAGAAGTCCAAACGTCAATCACTTGGTTGTATCTTTCATTATTGGTGATAAGACCCATGTTGTAGTTGGCCATAATGCCCTCTACTTGACCATTGGCCTCAGCGATCATTTCGTGTTTTTCTGGCGGGATAATAATATCTCCTAAACTAAACGATAGACCCCCTTTAAAGGCAAATTCATACCCCATAGTTTTGATCTTATCTAAGAAGTCTGCCGTTACCGGTACAGAGGTTACACTTAAAATATCTCCAATAATATCTCTTAATGATTTTTTGTTTAAGACCTGGTTCACATAACCGGCTGCTTCAGGTACTACCATATTAAATAAAACCCTACCTACAGTAGTTTTTATAATTTGTGGTACCAATTCACCTGCATCATTAAAGTCTTTTGCTCTTACCTTAATTCCTGCGTTTAGGGCAACCCTTCCTTCGTTAAAAGCAATCACTACCTCTTCAGCAGAGTAAAAAGTAAGGCCTTCTCCTTGAACAGGTACTTCTTTGGTAGAAACACGCTCTTTGGTCATATAATATAGACCCAAGACCATATCCTGAGAAGGTACTGTAATTGGAGATCCATTGGCTGGGTTTAATATATTGTGAGAAGCCAACATTAATAGTTGTGCTTCCAAAATAGCTTCAGGTCCTAATGGTAAGTGAACCGCCATCTGATCCCCATCAAAATCTGCATTAAATGCAGTACATACTAATGGGTGCAAACGAATCGCTTTTCCTTCAATTAACTTAGGCTGGAATGCTTGGATTCCTAAACGGTGAAGGGTTGGGGCCCTGTTTAATAAAACAGGATGACCTTTTAATACATTCTCTAAAATGTCCCAAACTACCGGTTCTTTTTTGTCTATGATTTTCTTAGCAGACTTAACTGTTTTCACAATTCCACGCTCAATAAGCTTGCGAATTACGAATGGCTTGTATAATTCTGCTGCCATATCTTTTGGAAGACCACATTCAAACAATTTCATTTCTGGTCCAACAACAATTACAGAACGGGCAGAATAATCTACACGTTTCCCTAATAAGTTCTGACGGAAACGACCTTGCTTCCCTTTTAATGAATCTGAAAGTGACTTAAGCGGTCTGTTAGATTCTGTTTTTACAGCAGAGGCTTTACGCGTGTTGTCGAACAGTGAATCTACAGATTCTTGAAGCATACGCTTCTCGTTTCTCAAGATAACCTCAGGTGCTTTAATCTCTACCAAACGCTTTAAACGGTTGTTTCTGATAATTACCCTACGGTATAAGTCATTTAAATCAGAGGTTGCAAAACGCCCTCCATCTAAAGGTACTAATGGTCTTAACTCTGGTGGAATAACTGGGATCACTTTCATGATCATCCACTCAGGTCTGTTTTCTCTGTTTTCTTGAGACTCTCTTAAAGACTCCACTACTTGCAAACGCTTAAGTGCTTCCGTCTTACGTTGTTTAGAGGTCTCTGTATTTGCTTTGTGTCTTAGCTCATAAGAAAGGGTATCTAAATCAATTCTAGAAAGAATGTCAATCAGACACTCTGCACCCATCTTAGCGATAAACTTGTTGGGATCGGTGTCGTCTAAATATTGGTTCTCAACAGGAATAGACTCTAAAATATTCAAGTATTCTTCCTCAGTTAAGAAATCCATTTTTTGAAGTTCTTCCCCTTCTGCCCCTTTAGCAATACCTGGCTGAATCACTACGTAACGCTCGTAGTAAATAATCATATCTAATTTCTTAGAAGGTAGGCCTAAAAGGTATCCGATTTTGTTAGGTAAAGAACGGAAGTACCAGATATGAGCCACAGGAACCACTAAATTAATGTGTCCTACGCGGTCTCTACGAACCTTCTTTTCTGTTACTTCTACCCCACAACGATCACAAACAATTCCGCGATAACGGATTCTTTTGTATTTACCACAAGCACACTCGTAGTCTTTTACTGGGCCAAAAATTCGCTCACAGAAAAGACCATCTCTCTCGGGTTTGTGGGTTCTATAGTTAATTGTTTCTGGTTTTAAAACTTCTCCTCTAGAGGCGCCCAGAATAGATTCTGGAGATGCCAATCCAATGGAAATTTTATTAAACCTTTTAACCGTGTTATTATCTTTTTGTCTAGCCATAACAATATGGTGCTACTAATTAAAATGTATATTATCTATAATCCTCAAGACCGAATCTTGTTACTCTTCCAATCTAATGTCTAAACCTAAACCTTTAAGTTCATGCATTAGTACGTTGAAAGATTCTGGTAAACCTGGTTCTGGCATAGTTTCTCCTTTAACAATAGCTTCGTAGGTCTTAGCCCTACCAATTACGTCGTCGGATTTAACTGTCAAAATTTCTCTAAGGGTAGCAGACGCGCCATACGCTTCCAATGCCCAAACTTCCATTTCTCCAAAACGCTGCCCTCCAAATTGTGCTTTACCTCCTAATGGCTGTTGCGTGATAAGAGAGTAAGGTCCAATGGAACGTGCGTGCATTTTGTCGTCTACCATATGTCCAAGTTTCAACATATAGATCACCCCTACCGTAGCAGGTTGATCAAAACGCTGACCGGTACCACCGTCATACAAATAAGTATGACCAAATTGAGGGATTCCAGCTTCTTCTGTGTAAGCATTGATCTGATCAATTGTGGCTCCGTCAAAAATTGGTGTAGCATATTTCTTGTCTAACTTGAGACCTGCCCAACCTAAAACAGTTTCATATATCTGACCAATATTCATACGAGAAGGCACCCCTAATGGGTTCAATACAATATCTACAGGTGTTCCGTCTTCCAAGAATGGCATGTCTTCATGACGTACAATTCTAGAAACAATACCTTTGTTTCCGTGACGTCCTGCCATCTTATCACCTACTTTTAATTTACGTTTCTTAGCCACGTAAACTTTAGCAAGCTTCATGATACCAGCAGGTAACTCATCCCCTACAGAAATAGTGAACTTATCTCTTCTCAAGTTTCCTTGAAGGTCATTCAGTTTAATCTTATAGTTGTGTAATAAGTCTGCTACAGAAGCATTGGTGGCTTTATCTGTTGTCCAGCTACCTCCTACAAGGTGAGCGAAATCATCTACAGAGTTTAGCATTTTAAGACTGTACTTCTTCCCTTTTGGCAATACTTCTTCTTCTAAGTCGTTTAAGACTCCTTGAGATGTTTTCCCGTTTACAAGAGAGAATAGTTTTTCTACCAATACATCCTTAAGCTGTTGGAATTTCACTTCGTATTCCAACTCTAATTTTGTAATAGCATCTTTATCTTCAGAACGCTTACGCTTGTCTTTTACAGATCTAGAAAACAATTTCTTTTCAATTACAACACCTCTTAAAGAAGGAGACGCTTTTAAAGAAGCATCTTTAACGTCACCCGCTTTGTCTCCAAAAATGGCACGTAATAATTTCTCTTCTGGTGTTGGATCAGATTCTCCTTTAGGGGTAATCTTACCGATAAGAATATCTCCAGGCTTCACTTCTGCCCCAATTCTAATCATACCGTTTTCATCAAGGTCTTTAGTAGCCTCTTCAGAAACGTTTGGAATATCATTGGTCAATTCTTCTGCACCTAGTTTTGTGTCTCTCACTTCTAAAGAATACTCATCTACGTGAATTGAAGTGAAAATGTCTTCTCTGACTACTTTTTCAGAAATTACAATAGCATCCTCAAAGTTATATCCTTTCCATGGCATAAAGGCCACTTTCAAGTTTCTACCAAGGGCTAATTCTCCGTTTTGAGTCGCATAACCCTCACAAAGTACTTGTCCTTTTATAACCTTATCACCTTTGCGAACAATTGGTTTAAGGTTAATAGAGGTTCCTTGGTTGGTTTTTCTAAACTTCACCAGGTTGTACGTTTTAGAATCTTCTTCAAAACTCACCAAACGCTCTTCGTCTGTTCTATTATATTTAATGGTGATTTTTTGGGCATCTACGTACTCAATCACACCATCGCCTTCTGCATTAATCAAAACCCTTGAGTCTGCAGCCACTTGTTTCTCTAATCCAGTTCCAACTATTGGCGCTTCAGGTCTAAGTAATGGTACTGCCTGACGCATCATGTTAGATCCCATCAAGGCTCTGTTTGCATCATCATGCTCTAAGAAAGGAATTAAAGAGGCAGAAATAGAAGCAATCTGATTAGGAGCAACATCTGTGTAATGCACCTCAGATGGGTCAACTACTGGAAAATCTCCTTCTTCTCTTGCAATGACTTTATCTGTATCAATTACACCGTCCTTCTTCATAGGAATATTGGCCTGTGCAATTTTCATGCCTTCTTCTTCTTCTGCACTTAGGTAAGTATACTCTTCTGTATTTACTTTCCCTTTAGTTACTTTTCTATAAGGCGTTTCTAAGAATCCCATTTGATTCACTTTAGCGTAAACCGCTAAAGAGGAAATAAGACCAATGTTTGGTCCTTCCGGTGTTTCAATAGGACATAATCTTCCGTAGTGTGTGTAATGCACATCACGTACCTCAAATCCAGCGCGTTCTCTTGAAAGACCACCAGGCCCAAGGGCCGACAATCTTCTCTTGTGCGTAATCTCTGCCAATGGATTGGTTTGATCCATAAACTGAGACAGTTGGTTTGTTCCAAAGAAAGAATTAATCACAGAAGACAAAGTCTTCGCGTTAATTAAGTCAATAGGTGTAAATACCTCGTTATCTCTCACATTCATACGCTCTCTGATGGTTCTTGCCATACGCGCAAGACCTACACCAAATTGCTGAGATAACTGCTCCCCTACAGTACGAACACGTCTGTTTGAAAGGTGGTCAATATCATCAATTTCTTCTTTAGAGTTAATAAGCTCTATTAAATATTTAATGATTGTAATAATATCTTCTTTGGTCAAAACTTGTTTGTCCATTCCAATATCAAGGCCTAATTTTTTATTCATTCTATAACGTCCTACGTCACCTAAATTGTAACGTTGCTCTGAAAAGAATAACTTGTCTATAATACCTCTAGCCGTTTCTTCATCTGGCGGCTCAGCATTACGCAATTGTCTGTAAATATGTTCAACCGCTTCTTTTTCTGAGTTGGTTGGGTCTTTCTGTAAGGTGTTGTGAATAATAGAATAATCAGATGCACCAGTACTCTCTTTATGCAAAAGTATGGTCTTCACATCTGCTTCCATAATTTCTGCGATATGGTCTTTTTCTAAAACAGTATCCCTGTCTAAAATAATCTCATTACGCTCAATTGAAACCACTTCTCCAGTGTCTTCATCTACAAAGTCTTCATGCCAAGTATTTAAAACTCTTGCTGCTAACTTTCTTCCTAAAACTTTTTTAAGTCCAGCATTTGATACTTTAATCTCTTCAGATAAATCGAAAATCTCAAGGATATCTTTGTCACTTTCAAAACCTATGGCCCTGAATAATGTCGTTACTGGTAATTTTTTCTTTCTATCAATGTAGGCATACATTACCCCATTAATATCGGTAGCAAATTCAATCCAAGATCCTTTAAAAGGAATCACTCTGGCAGAATATAACTTAGTACCGTTTGCGTGGAAAGACTGTCCAAAGAACACACCTGGTGAACGGTGTAACTGAGAAACAACCACACGCTCTGCGCCATTAATAACAAATGTACCGCTTGGCGTCATATAAGGGATGGTTCCCAAATACACGTCTTGAACGATGGTCTCAAAATCTTCATGCTCTGGATCTGTACAGTACAACTTAAGTCTTGCCTTCAAAGGAACACTATAAGTTAAACCTCTCTCAATACACTCTTGAATAGAATATCTTGGAGGATCAATAAAATAATCAAGAAATTCTAAAACGAATTGGTTTCTGGTGTCAGTGATTGGAAAGTTTTCCATGAAGGTGTTGTACAATCCTTCATTGCCCCTTTCGTCAGATTTTGTTTCTAACTGGAAAAAATCCTGAAACGATTTAATCTGAATGTCTAAGAAATCTGGATAAGCCGGAATATTCTTAGTGGATGCAAAATTTATTCTCTCAGTCTGATTTGTGAACATCAATAGACAAATTTTTGAATGTGAATACTATGCGTAGTGGTATACAACTTCATATACCTTATATAAAAAGGCTTAGGTCTAACCACAAAAAGTGAAAAGACCTAAACCAAAAGTGCTATTGTTGTATGCTATTACTTAAGCTCAACTTTCGCTCCTGCTTCTTCTAATGACTTCTGAATTCCTTCTGCTTCATCTTTAGAAACACCTTCTTTGATTGGGCTTGGAGCACCATCTACAATGTCTTTAGCTTCTTTTAAACCTAAACCAGTTAATTCCTTAACTAATTTTACAACGGCTAATTTAGAAGCACCAGCTTCAACTAATACAACGTCGAATTCTGATTTTTCTTCTACAGCAGCAGCGTCTCCACCACCAGCAGCAGCAACTGCAACTGCAGCAGCAGCAGGCTCAATACCGTACTCATCTTTTAAAATAGTAGCTAACTCATTTACTTCTTTTACAGTAAGGTTAACCAATTGTTCTGCGAAATTTTTTAAATCTGCCATTTTTCTATCGTTTTAATAAATTTTAAAAATATAATTGTTTAAGTGCGTTCTGTTTATCTTTCAGAGAGGGTCTTAATAATCCCTGCCAGTTTACCTCCACCAGACTTTAAGCCAGAAATAACGTTTTTAGCTGGGGATTGTAACAATCCAATAATATCGCCAATAACTTCTTCTTTAGACTTAATGTTCACTAATGAATCTAACTGATTGTCTCCAACATAGATTGCTTCTTCAATGAAAGCACCTTTTAAAATAGGTTTGTCTGAATTTTTTCTGAAAGCCTTAATAAGTTTTGCTGGTGCATTACTTACTTCAGAAAACATTAAAGAGGTATTTCCCTTTAGTATTTCTGGCAACTCTCCGAAATCTTTTTCAGAAGCTTCCATTGCTTTAGCAAGCAATGTGTTCTTCACAACAGACAGTCTAATATTGGCTTTAAAACAAGCCCTACGTAAATTAGAAGTTGTGTCTGCATCTAATCCAGAAATGTCCGCTAAATAAATAGTAGCATTTTCTGAAAGTTGTGAAGTTAAATCCTGTATAACGGTTAATTTGTCTTCTCTTGTCATAATTTAAATTTTAAAGAACCCTTATGCTTTAGTGTCTAATTGAACACTAGGACTCATGGTACTAGACATGTAAATACTCTTTACATATATACCTTTGGAAGCAGTAGGTTTTAATTTGTTAAGGGTGTCAATGAGTTCTTTCGCATTTTCTGCAATCATATCTGCAGAGAAAGAAACCTTTCCAATTGCCGCGTGAACAATACCCGTTTTATCTACTTTAAAATCTATCTTACCAGCTTTTACTTCAGTAACCGCTTTAGCTACATCCATAGTTACTGTTCCTGTCTTTGGGTTTGGCATAAGACCTCTTGGCCCTAATACACGTCCTAAAGGACCTAATTTACCCATAACACTTGGCATAGTGATAATCACATCTACGTCTGTCCAACCGTTTTTGATTTTATCCAAATACTCATCCAAACCAACATAATCAGCACCAGCTGCTGTAGCCTCTGCTTCTTTATCTGGAGTCACTAAAGCAAGAACTTTAACGTCCTTACCAGTACCATGAGGAAGTGTTACCACCCCACGAACCATTTGATTTGCTTTTCTTGGATCCACACCCAATCTAACTGCGATATCCACAGAGGCATCGAATTTAGCATTGGTGATTTCTTTTACTAATACAGAACCTTCTGATAGAGAATATACTTTATTCTTGTCTATCTTAGAAAGCGCTTCCTTCTGCTTTTTTGTTAATTTTGCCATTTGATTTGCTTATTAAGATATTAGAAAGGTTTTGTACCTGATACTTTTAAACCCATAGATCTAGCTGTTCCAGCAACCATGCTCATTGCAGATCCAATTGTAAACGCATTTAAGTCTACCATTTTGTCTTCTGCAATAGTTTTAACTTGGTCCCAAGATACACTTGCTACTTTGTTTCTGTTAGGTTCGCCAGATCCTTTCTTAATCTTAGCTGCTTCCATCAATTGTACTGCCGCCGGCGGTGTCTTTACAACGAAGTCAAATGACTTGTCCTTGTATACCGTGATAGCAACAGGCAATACTTTGCCCTGTTTGTCCTGTGTACGCGCATTAAATTGCTTACAGAACTCCATGATGTTAACACCGGCAGCACCTAAAGCGGGTCCAACCGGTGGCGACGGATTCGCTGCACCTCCCCTAACTTGTAGTTTAACTACTTTACTTACTTCTTTTGCCATTGTTTTAAATTAAATTAAAGGTGCTTTTTGGAAGCAACACCCTTTGTATATGTAACAGTTCTAATTAAACTTTTTCTACTTGCATATAGCTGAGCTCTAATGGTGTCTTTCTTCCGAAAATTTTCACCATTACTTCTAGCTTACGCTTTTCTTCATTTATTTTTTCTACCGTACCATTAAATCCATTAAAAGGACCATCGATCACTTTAATGGTTTCTCCAGTAGTGTAAGGAATAGCAGCCATGTCTGCATTCACAGTCAATTCATCAACTTTTCCTAACATTCTATTCACCTCTGTTTTTCTAAGTGGCACAGGATCACCTCCTTTAGTTTCACCAAGAAATCCAATCACGTTGGTAATAGAACGAATAATATGCACCATCTCTCCACCTAAATTGGCTTTAATCATGATGTAACCAGGAAAATACACTTTTTCCTTGTTAATTTTTTTTCCGTTTCTAATTTGAATTACTTTTTCAGTAGGCACCAACACATCTTCTAAATAGTCACCAAAACCAAGCCTAGAGACTTCAGATTCAATGTACCCCTTAATCTTGTGCTCTTGGCCACTTACTGCCCTAACCACATACCATTTCTTTTCTAAAATCTCCCCCATGGATGCTATTAGTTAAGGATGTTATTAAAGTACAACTGTATGGCTTCGTTAAAAACACTGTCTACACCCCAAGTTGCCAGAGCAAATAGTATAGAGAAAACAGCCACTACCACCATCAGATTAGAAGATTCTGATCTAGAGGGAAGTGTTATATTGTTTTTTAACTCTTCAAAGGATTCTTTAATATATGTTAACATGCGGTACCTTTTTTATTTCATTACGCACGGGAGGAGAGACTCGAACTCCCGACACCTGGTTTTGGAGACCAGTGCTCTACCAACTGAGCTACACCCGTATAAAGGACATAAAATACGTCCTTATATTTTACATGTAAAGGTATCTGCCTTAGAGGGCAGACACCTTACAGTAATTTATTCAATAAAGATTAGTCTAAGATCTCAGTTACCTGACCTGCACCTACTGTTCTACCACCCTCACGGATCGCAAAACGCAAACCAACGCTCAATGCAATTGGAGAAAGTAAATCTACAGTAATAGTCAAGTTATCTCCAGGCATAACCATCTCAACTCCATCAGGTAAATTGATTGTACCTGTTACGTCAGTTGTACGTACGTAAAACTGTGGACGGTAGTTGTTATGGAATGGTGTGTGACGACCACCTTCTTCTTTTTTCAATACGTATACCTCTGCTTTAAATTTCGCGTGTGGTTTAACAGATCCTGGCTTAACAATAACCATTCCTCTTTTGATATCAGATTTCTCAATACCTCTTAAAAGAATACCAACGTTATCTCCAGCTTCTCCTCTATCTAAGATTTTACGGAACATCTCAACTCCAGTAACAGTAGAAGATAATTTTTCAGCACCCATACCAATAATATCAACAGCGTCTCCAGTATTGGCAACACCTGTTTCAATACGTCCTGTCGCTACAGTGCCACGACCAGTGATCGTAAATACATCTTCAACTGGCATTAAGAAAGGCTTATCTACATCACGTGCAGGTAATTCAATCCAGCTATCTACAGCTTCCATAAGAGACATTACTGTGTCTACCCATTTTTGCTCTCCGTTCAATGCACCTAATGCAGAACCAGCAATTACAGGTCCATTATCTCCGTCATACTCGTAGAAAGAAAGTAATTCTCTGATTTCCATTTCAACTAGCTCTAAAAGCTCTTCGTCGTCTACCATATCCACTTTGTTCATGAATACAACCATTCTTGGAATACCCACCTGACGTCCTAAAAGGATGTGCTCTCTAGTCTGTGGCATAGGGCCATCAGTAGCAGCAACAACCAAAATAGCACCGTCCATTTGAGCAGCACCAGTAACCATGTTCTTAACGTAATCCGCGTGACCTGGACAGTCAACGTGAGCGTAGTGACGGTTAGCTGTAGAATACTCTACGTGTGAAGTGTTAATTGTAATACCTCTCTCTTTTTCTTCAGGAGCGTTGTCGATTGAATCGAAACTTCTCATTACTGAAAGTCCTGCGTTTGCCAATACAGTTGTAATAGCAGCAGTTAATGTAGTTTTACCGTGATCTACGTGTCCAATGGTACCAATATTCAAGTGCGGTTTGGAACGATCAAAAGTTTCCTTTGCCATGTTTAATGAATTTTAATCTTAGTTTATATTAGTGTACAATTTATTCGCTGTTATTGAGCCAATGACGAGAATTGAACTCGTGACCTCTTCCTTACCAAGGAAACGCTCTACCCCTGAGCTACACCGGCTTTAAAAACTACCTAAGTAGTTTTATTTCCATCATACTCAAAGCCTAAAAGACACCCTGGCCTAGACCAAAGTGCCTGCGTGTTAATTTCTTAACCGCTGCTCCTATTCACTTACGTGAAGTGAATTTTGAGCGGGAGACCGGGTTCGAACCGGCGACATTCAGCTTGGAAGGCTGACGC
>ENA-UOYN01000302-UOYN01000302.1-marine-metagenome-genome-assembly--contig:-NODE-302-length-23834-cov-10.616048_pt1 | contig 23834 bp, 20 predicted proteins | sample MGYA00238176_ERZ767358 | MGnify/ENA primary metagenome ERZ767358 (study PRJEB28950, sample SAMN06266238) | marine metagenome | isolation source: Columbia River Estuary | place: USA:Columbia River...
CAGCGGCCTCTTGTTCAGAACTATTCTCTGGCACGGCAATCAAAATCATGGCCAGGTTGATGTCCACTGGACTGCTGGCCACGGGCTTGCCTGCTTGCTGACTTTGAAGGTACTGCGCGATATCGGTGTCGGAAATACGGGCTCTGTTGTCAACGTCCCGTTCACGCAAACGGCTGATCATCAATTGGTTTCGCAATTGCTCGCGAAATGCAGAGACGCTTAAGCCCTCCGAAACAATTCGTTTGTAAAGCTCTTCTTTGGAGACTTGATTTTGACGTGCAATGTTGAGTTCTGTTTGATCGACTTCGGTGTCATCAATGCGAATGCCATTGTCGCGAGCTTGTTGCAATTGGGCTTTCTCATTGATCAATTGATCAAGGGCCTGCTGCGTCAAAACTTGTGCACTGGGTGCTGCGGTGCCTGGCTGTAATTGCTTTTCTAAACGCAGCTTTAAATTTTGAACTTCGTTGTTGGTGATGGGCTCTGAATTGACAACGGCAACAATGTAGTCAACGGACCGTGATTTCAAATTGCTCTGGGCTTGCGCCAGGCTCGGCCCAATGAGCGCCCCCGCAAAGCTTGCGATCATGCCTATGCTCAATGTCAAAATTTTAGTCATATGTCGTGAATCTGGTAGTGGGCGCTAAATCTTCGCGGAGGTATTGGTAACGGGGGATATTGTCGCGCAATGTTTTCAAAGGACTAGAGCCTACACGGGCCAATCCCACAAATTCAAGTTGAAAAAGAATCCGACTGCGTGAGGTGCTTGTTGTGCTTTGAAGGCGCTCATAAACTACGCGACCCAGCCAGCAACCTGAGTCGTATTCAAAACCTAGCAAGGTGTCGACCATTTTGCGATCCTTCAAGCTGAAGTTCATGCGTCCAACGCTGTACCAGCGATCGGCGCCCAAGCCTTGGCCAGGAGCCAGCACCTGCTGGTTGCCAGAAGCCTCGTCATGCTTGGCAAAAGAAAAGTCACGCAAAGGCCATTGCCAGCCCACGTCAATTTGCTCGCTTTGATCGCGCGCCAGGCGGTAGGCTGTATTGAAAACACGGTAGGGTGTCGGATTAAAGCGAGTGCTGAGCGTGGTGCGTGTTGTGCGGTGGGTTTGTGCATCAAATTGCAAGCTTGAGTCGAAGGTCCAGCGGTTGTCCCAACGGACACCCGCACCCAGCAAAATATCACTGTAGCCAGAGGACACAGGCAACTCGCCTGGCAACCTGACCAGTTGATCCGAGAAGCGATACCGCTGAGCAAAACCAAAGCGCGCCAGCTCTGCGCCCGTGTTGCTGTCAAAAAATCGGCTGTTCACGCCCAAAGTCACCAAGTTGTTGTCTGCAAGGCGGTCTTGACCCACATACGGATTTTCGGAGTAGACCGTGGTGAGGTTGAAGTCTGTTGCGCCACTGTCGTAACTGGGCAGTTGGCTTTGATCTTTGTAAGGTGTTCTGACAAAAAAGGCCCGAGGCTCCAGGGTTTGTCTTAAGCCTCGACCCAAGATTGAAGCGTCTCGCTCATAGACAAGGCCCGTGTCCAAGCTGAAAGTCGGCAGCAAGCGGTTGGCTTCCAATTGACCGTTAGCAAGCGCTGAGTCCAACTGGTAGCGTGTGGCGTGAAGCTGTATTTTTGGAATCACAAAGCCCCAAGGTTTGAGCCACGGCCGGCTGATTTGGGCGGCTGCAAAGCTGCGCTGACCATTGCGCAAAATAGAACTCGTGCCACCGGGTATTCGGCTGTAGTCCGCCTCAAAGCGGGTGGTGTCGGCCGTGACGCCCACATCAAAACCCCTGAGGTCCCATGTGTTGTAACGAGCCACTATTTGAGGCGAGCGATCGTAAGGCGGCGTGATGGGTGAACTGATGTCTTGCAAAGTCTGAAATTTCAAAACCTGGGTCATCATGGAGAGATCACCTTGCGCCCAATGCAGGCTACCAGAGGCAGGCAGCAGACGTTGTGACAGCGACAAGCCGGCTCGGGGGAAATCCCGCCAGTAGTTGTCGTCGCTGACGCGGTTCAAATTCACATTCAAACCTAAGCGGCCTAAGGTGCTGCTACCGGTTTCAATGCCGCCGGTATGCTGAGTCGAAAGACCCCAGCGCGATTGTTGGCGCAGGGTGTCGTTGGGCATCAGGTTGAAACGTGTCTGACCTTGGCTGTCAAGCTCTAGGTAGCGAAATTCAGAATCAAAAGCGACGCCGCGCTTGCTCATGAACGTGCTTGTCAGTGTGGCATCGCGATTGGGCGCAATGTTCCAATAATAAGGCGAAGAAATCTCAATGCCGCTGACAGTATCAATGCCAACCAGTGGCGACAGCAAGCCCGACTGTCTGGTGCTGTTGAGCGGAAAAGTGAGTGAGGGCGCAGCCAAGATCGGCACATCTTTGAAGCGAAGTTGCAAGTCCTTGGCTTGAATGGTGTCGTTTTCTTCATTCACTTGAAGGCTGGCCGCTTTGAGCACCCATTCAGGCAGCCAGCTAGGGCCTGGCAAGCGCGCGCAGGTGGTGTAGGTTGCATTGCGAATGATGGCGCGCTGCTGATCGATGAACTCAATTTCAGAAGCCTTGCCATGGCCGCCACCTTTGAGCAAGGTGTAGTCAGCTTGCGAAAATTTGCCTTGAAAGGCGTCCGCCTGCAAGATCAAGGAGCTGCCTTGAAATGTATTGCCATCTCGATTGATTTTGACACCACCGGTGGCTTTCAAGGTGTCTTGAGACTGATCGTATTCAATGCGTTGGGCCTTCACAGTCAGGCCTTGCTTGCGCAGCAAAGCATCGCCTTCTATGACCATGTCCAGGTCGGGCCGGGCATCAATGCGCTGGCCCGAAATAAACAAGGGCGATTGCTTGCGCTCGACTTCAGAAATTTTTTCTTCTAGGTGAATGCTGTTCCGAAGAATGACGCCAGGGATGGCGGCAGGCTGACTGAGCGCTGAAGGCCCTTTGGCGGGACTCGCAACTTGGCCCCAGACCGGCGTGAGCCCAAGTAACATACCCGCCAATGGCAGGGCTTGTAGGTGCTTGAGCGTCTGAAATGAGGGGCGTGTCTTCAAAGGGCTATCGTCCAGGTTGACGGGTGTTTGTAGAATGGATTATCCATGAGTGCCGCCCAACATGACCCAGTCACGCGGTCGGGTGGCCTAGCTTGACTTTTACAACTGGAATGAGAACTTGAATTCTGATCAAATTTCGACGTCGAATGTGACTTGGGCCGACCCAGAGCGCCAGATGGCTTGCGGTGCATGGCTAACGGCTTTGGCGCAAACCCATGGCCTTGTGCCATCCAGTTTAAGAATTGCATCTGCCGATGCCAGTTTCAGGCGTTATTTGCGCGTTGACACGCAGGCGGGCGCCAGCCTGATTGTGATGGACGCACCGCCCGACAAAGAAAACTGTGAACCCTTTGTCAAGGTTGCCAAACTCATGCAGTTGGCAGGGCTTAAAGCGCCTGAGGTTTTGGCATGGCACGAAGCACAAGGCTTCATGCTGCTCACAGATTTGGGCGACCAGACCATGATGTCCGCCATTGACGTCAAAAACCCGCAAGCCAACCATGCGCTTTACATGCAGGCTGTCGATGCCTTGATTGCGTGGCAGTTGTCTTCACAATCAGGCGTCTTGCCGCACTATGACGAAGCGTTGCTGAACCGAGAGCTGAGCTTGTTTCCAGACTGGTACCTTGCGCAGCATCGTCAAATTGATGTTCAAGGCAAGATGAGAAACACGCTAGACAGCACCTTCAAAATGCTGGTGACGCGCAATTTGGCCAGCCCGTCGGTGTTTGTCCATCGTGATTTCATGCCGCGCAATTTGATGATGCCTACGGGCAGTGATACCGCTTTAGGCGTGTTGGATTTTCAAGACGCGGTGTATGGCCCTGTCACGTACGACGTAGCCAGTTTGATGCGCGATGCATTTCTGACTTGGGAAGAAGATTTTGTGCTCGATGTCACCATCCGCTATTGGGAAAAAGCGCGCAAGGCAGGCCTGCTCGACTTTGAAGATTGGCACCAAGATTTTGGTGTTTTCTACCGCGCCGTAGAGTGGATGGGTTTGCAGCGCCATCTGAAAGTGGCGGGTATTTTTGCGCGCCTGACTTTGCGCGATGGCAAAGAAAAATACTTGGCCGATGCACCCCGTTTTATTGCCTACATTCGCTCAACGGCCGCCCGGTACATTGAACTCAGACCCTTGCTTCGCCTGATTGAAGAAGTAGAAGGCAAAGACGGTGTAACGGGTTTTGCGTTTGGCCGTATGTAAGTGCTGAAAGTCAAACATTGATGTCAAACCTGCCACGCTTTCATTGTCCAACGGCGCTCATCCCAGGAGACGCCTTGAATCTGCCGCCAGGCACTGCTAGGCATGTGCAAGTTTTGAGGCTTCAGCCCAATGATGAGATCACCCTTTTCAATGGCCAAGGGGGTGAGTTCAAAGCCGTGGTCACGCACATGGGCCGCAGTGATGTGTCGGTGCGCGTGGGTGAGCAAAGCCACATTGAGCGTGAGTTGAACATGGGCGTCCATTTATGGTCCGGCATCACGGCCAATGAGCGCATGGATTGGTTGCTTGAAAAAGCCACTGAGTTGGGTGCCACCACGCTGTTGCCCATCACGGCCGAGCGCAGTGTTTTGAAACTCAAGGGTGAACGCGCAGATAAAAAATTAGCGCATTGGCAAGCCATTGCGGTGGCCTCCAGTGAGCAGTGTGGCCGCAATCGGGTTTTGCAAGTGGGCACGCCGGTTAATCTTTTCCAGGCCATTGCGCAGTTATCCTTCGCACCCTCGCAAGCCGCAAGGTGGGTCTTGTCATTGGCACCCGGCACCCGGTCGCTTCAAGAAATGATGCAGACGCTCAAAACCTCTAAAGACGGCGAGGCCAAGAGGGGCGAGATTATTTTGCTCAGCGGGCCAGAAGGTGGCTTGAGTCCCTCAGAAGAAGCACAGGCCATCGCAGCAGGGTTTGTACCTGTGAGCTTAGGCCATCGGGTGTTGCGCGCTGAAACAGCGCCTGTCGCCGTTTTATCTGCACTGAGTTGCTGGGATTAGATACACTCCGGTGTATGAACTCCAACCTCTTTTTGCTGGCTTTGTGCCAAGGTATTTTTCTCACCAACAACGTCACCTTCATTGCGATCAATGGCCTTGTCGGTTTAAGCCTTGCGCCAGTTGGTTGGATGGCCACGCTGCCGGTCATGGGTTATGTGGTGGGCGGCGCTTTGTCGACAGGCCTGGTGGCCAAGTCACAAGCCAAGTGGGGGCGTAGAGTTTCTTTTCAGTTGGGTTTGTTGGTGGGCTTGTTGTCGGCCATCTTGTGTGCTTATGCCGCTTACACCCGTCATTTTGAATTGCTGGTGTTCGCAACTTTGGTGGCTGGCTATTACAGTGCCAACGGCCAACTTTACCGATTTGCCGCCGCTGAGTTGGCGGAGGTATCCTTCCGAGAAAAGGCTGTTTCATGGGTCATGGCGGGAGGTTTGATTGGCGCCATCGTGGGTCCTAATTTGGCCTCTCACAGCAAAGGCTGGTTTGAAACGCCTTTCATGGGTGCCTATGTGGCCCTCACCGCCGTGGCGGTCTTGGGCATGGTGCTGATGCACTTTGTGAAGTTTCCGCCCGTGGTTGAGAAAGTCAAAGGCAGCTCTGAAGGTCGCCCCTTGAGCGAGATCATGAAACAACCGGTGTTCATTGTGGCGGCAGCCGCCGCCGCGCTCAGTTATGGCGTGATGAACTTGTTGATGGCCGCAACACCTCTGGCCATGCAAGTGTGCGGTTATCAGTTCAGTGATATCGCATTGGTTTTAGAGTGGCACGTCATTGGCATGTTTGCGCCTGGTTTTTTCACAGGTCACCTGATTAAGAAATTTGGCGTCCTGCAAGTCATGGCGGTGGGCGTGCTTTTGAACTTTGTCTGCATCGCCTTAGCGCTTTCGGGCACGGACTTGCATCAATTTGTGTTGGCTCTTTTTGTTCTGGGTGTCGGTTGGAATTTTGTTTTCACAGGCGCCACCACGCTCGCCATGACGGCTTGGCGACCAGAAGAAAAAGACCGCGGCCAAGCGGCTGTCAATTTCTGTGTCTTTGCGACCATGGCCTTCACCTCGTTTGCCTCTGGCGCGTTGGTGACCACACAAGGCTGGACTTTGCTGAACTACGGCTCGGTCGTGCCTGTGGCACTCACAGCGCTGGCCTTGATGTGGCTGGTTTGGATCCGGAAAAACCAGACCGCAACTTGAGCTCAGATGTCAGGGCAAGGAAGCCATGACTTCAGCCACCGAGGCGGTCAACTTTTTCGCATAAGGCACATGCAAAAATTCATTGGGGCCATGCGCATTGCTCTTTGGGCCCAACACACCACACACCATCATTTGCGCCTTTGGAAATCCCTGGCTCAACATGCTCATGAGAGGAATGGTGCCGCCCTGACCGATGTAGCCCACCGATGCGCCAAAGTGCGATTGACTGGCACGTTGCAGGGCACTTTCAAACCACGGTGTGCTGCTGGGTGCGTTCCAACCGGTCGCGCCGCCGTTGGATTCAAAAGTCACACGCGCTTGGTAAGGCGCGTTGTCTTCTAACACTGCTTTCATTTTGGCAACAGCGGATGCTGCATCGACCAAAGGTGGCAAGCGCAAGCTCAGTTTGAACGCCGTGTAAGGCCGCAGCACATTGCCTGCGTTTTCTAATGTGGGAAAACCTTCAGCACCCGTCACACTCAGTGTGGGTGTCCAAGTGCGATTGAGCAAAGCCTGCAAAGGGTCGGTGGTGGTGGGCAATGCAAACATGGTGGAGCCGCCGCAGTCGTAGTGCGCCCAAGGAAAACGTTTGTAAACCTCTTCACCCAAAATAGCAGCGGTGGCTTTGGTTTGTGCCAATCGATCGGCAGGCACTTCGCAGTGAAAGCTGTCAGGCAAAAGTCGACCCGACTTGCTGTCTTCTAAACGGTCGAGCACCTGGCGCATGATGCGGAAGCTGGAGGGCACCAAGCCTGATGCATCACCTGAGTGAATGCCCTCCGTCAAAATCTCAACCTTCAAAGTGCCACTGGCCATACCGCGCAAACTGGTGGTAAGCCACAGCTGGTCGTAGTTGCCTGCGCCACTGTCTAAGCAAATGACCAAGCCCACATCGCCCAAGCGCGGGCGCAGTGCATCGATGTAGGGCAACAAATCGTAGGAGCCCGACTCTTCACACGTTTCAATCAAGCCCACAATGCGGGGGTGTGGCGTATTTTGATTTTTCAAGGCCTGAACAGCAGCGATGCTGGCATAAGCGGCATAGCCGTCGTCTGCACCGCCGCGGCCATAGAGCTTGCCGTTTTCGTATTTGGGCGTCCAGGGACCTAAGTCATTTCGCCAGCCGCTGAACTCGGGTTGTTTGTCCAAGTGGCCATACATCAACACCGTTTGACCAGAGCCTTCAGACGCAGCTCGCGTGGCGGGAATGTCAAAAAACAAAACAGGTGTGCGACCAGGCAAGCGCAAAATTTCCAATGTGAGACCGGCCACTTTTTGCGCTTCAATCCACTCAGCCGTTTGGCGCAGTACGGTGTCTAGGTAACCATTGGCTTCCCAGTTGCTGTCAAAGGACGGTGACTTGGCGGGAATTTCAATGTAGCCAGTGAGCTCTTTCAAAATGCTGCTGTCCCACGATTGCGTGACATCACGCAAAGCTGTTTCAGCGTTCAAAAGGTGCGCAGGAAGTTCTTTGTGAATGGGTGCGTTCATGATGCTCTCCAAAAATTCAGTTTGATTTCAACCAAGACAAGCCGCGAGAAGTGCCACCCGAGGTGGTGTCTGCAGGAACGTACTCACAACCGATCCAACCTTGCCAGCCCCATTGTGCAGACAGTCGATCGATCAAGTCAAATAAATAAGGCCAATTCAATTCACCCGTGCCGGGTTCGTGACGAAGTGGCACATCGGCAATTTGAAGGTGGCCCACTTTGCCTGTGGGAAAGTAGCGCTCCAATTTGGTGGTGACATCGCCCTCCACAATTTGGCAGTGGAACAAATCCATTTGGACTTTCAAATTGGGCTCGTTCACCTGCTCCAGTATTTCGTGAGCATGGTCTTGACGGTTGACAAAAAACCCTGGAATACCGCGCAAGTTAATGGGCTCAAGCAACACATCAAGTCCTTGAGCGCGCACTTCTTGGCACGCCCACTTTAAATTGGCCACCAAGGTGGCTTGCGCTTGATCGCGTGAAACACCAGCGGGCAACACACCTGCCATGGAGTGAATGCGGGGACAGCCCAAAATTTCTGCATAGCGCATGGCGCGCTTCACGCCCGCTTTGTATTCGGCCTCACGGCCTGGCGAACAAGCTGTACCGCGATCGCCTTTTTCCCAAGCGCTCAAGGTGCTTGCATCGTCAATGCCGCCCGGCGGCATGTTGAACAAAACCTGCTGAAGGCCGTTGCCCTTGAGTCGTGCGGCCAATTCTTCTGCGGCATAGGCGTATGGAAACAAATACTCAACGGCTTTGAAGCCATCTTTGGCCGCAGCTTCAAAGCGGTCTAAGAAATCCATGTCGGGGTACATCATGGAAAGATTGGCAGCGAATTGAGGCATGTTCAGCTTTCAAGTGGCGAAGGGTGGTGCAATGAAAAAAAGGACAATTTGAAGTTCGGCAAGAAACTACCAAGCTGCATCAAAATTCTGCCGCAGTTCTTCTATTTGAGCCTCCGACAAATTTTCCAGAGCTTGAGGCCCTGTCATTTGCACAAGCTTGGCAGTCTCTTCCAACTCTTCAAGTGCGGCCATAGCGCTGCTCAAATCTTGATGCCAAACGTTGGGCCCAAGTTTGGACAACATCACAGCGCGAATGGGTGTGTCCAATTGGGCGTAATGAAGTATGGCGTCGGCCACCGCATCTGCCGCCATGGGATCACCGGGCCTGAAATAAGGGATCAAGGGCACATGCCCCACTTTCATCACAAAGTAAGGCGTGATGGGCGGCAAAAGCTCAGGACCTGTTGCGCTCAAACTCAAAGACACACAATGGGTGCTGTGGGTGTGAATCACGCATTGAGCGGGCCAGCTGCCCAGTGCATGGTCGCTAGCCTCATAAATTTTGCGGTGCAGCGCCATCGTTTTGCTGGCGCGTTTGCCACTCAATTGCTGGCCTTGTGCATCCAGCAAAGCCAGATCGGCGGGTTCTAAAAAGCCCAGACAGGCATCGGTAGGCGTGATCAAGAAGCCATCTTCAAGTCGCACGCTGATATTGCCAGCTGTGGCGTGCACATAGCCCCTGTCAAACAAGCTTTGACCAACGCGGCAAATCTCTTCGCGCGCTTGCGCTTCTGTGAGATGCAGAGTCTGATTTTGTCTGTTGCTCATGCGCGTGTCTCCGACAAAAGCTTCAAGGCCTTGGTAAAAAAATCAGGCGTTCCAAAATTGCCGGACTTTAAAGTGAGGTGCCCTGCCGCATGTTGTGGCGCATAACACCAAGGCACACCCGGATCAATTTGTGGGCCAATTTGCATTTGCGAAATAGTCAAAGCTTGAACGCAAGCCCCCGAAGTTTCTCCGCCCGCAATGACCCATTGCTTCACACCCAATTTCAACAAGCCCACGCTGACTTGCGCCAAGGCAGATTCCATCCACTCACCCGCTTGCTCGCGTCCAAACTTGGCCTGCACTTGTTGCAGTGTGTCGGCATCGGTGGTGGCATAAATGAGAACAGGCCCTTTGCCAAGCAAGGGCTCAGCCCAAGCCAGAGCTTGTGCCACTTGAGATTGGATGTGTGCAGGCACATCGTGGGTAGACCAGCTTAAGGGCTTGAACTGCCAGCTAGGCAAGCCCAAACTTTGGTAGTGCGCCACTTGCCCTTGCGTCGCAATAGAGCAACTGCCAGACACAATGGCCTGATGACCGGTGGCTTTGGGCAGCGCGGCTGCACTGGCCGATGCGTGCAAGTTCCAATTGGCAGGCAAGCCAATGGCCACGCCCGAGCCTGCAGTGACCAAGGGCATTTTTTTCAAGGCGGGGCCAAGCGTTTTTAAATCTTCATTGCTGGTGGCATCGACAATGGCCACACCCACGCCATCGGCTTGGAGTTGTTTGATTTTTTCACTGATGGCGGCACTGCCCTTGGCCATCACGGTGTGATCGATCAAGCCAACTTTCCGCTTGGTTTGCGCCTGCATCACGCGAACCAAATTGGCATCGGTCATGGGCGTGAGTGGATGGTTTTGCATGCCGCTTTCATTCAAGAGCACGGCCCCGGCAAACAAATAGCCTTTGAACACCGTTCGGCCGTTGTCTGGGAATGCCGGTGTGGCAATGGTGAATTGGCAATCAAGCGCATCCATCAAGGCTTCTGTCACAGGGCCAATGTTGCCAGCAGGGGTGCTGTCAAACGTTGAGCAGTATTTGAAATAGATTTGTTCTGCGCCTTGCGCTTGAAGCCATTGAAGGGCTTCCAGAGATTGTGCAATGGCTTCCTGGGCGGGTAGGGTGCGAGATTTCAAAGCCACGACCACCGCGTCGACGTCTGAAGAAAGCGCAGCTTGAGGCACACCAAAAGTTTGCATCACCCGCATCCCGGAGCGAACCAAATTGTTGGCCAAGTCTGTTGCCCCCGTGAAGTCGTCCGCAATGCAACCCAATTTCATGTTGTCTCGCCTTTGATCGTTCGCTCAGTTCAAGCCGCAAATGGTGGAATTTTGCGAGCCGTTTATTTGGCTTTGGGCAATTCAATGCCAGGGAAAATTTTGATCACAGCGCTGTCATCTTCTTTGGCAAAACCAGCCGTGCTGGCTTGCATGAACATTTGATGCGCGGTGCTAGAAAGTGGCAGTGGAAATTTGCTGGCGCGCGCCATGTCTAACACGAGACCTAAGTCTTTGACAAAGATATCGACAGCAGACAAAGGTGTGTAGTCAGCAGCCAGCACATGTGCCATGCGATTTTCAAACATCCAGCTGTTGCCCGCGCTGTTTGTAATGACTTCGTAAAGTGCATGGGGGTCAACGCCTTCGCGCAAACCCAAGGCCATGGCTTCTGCGGCCGCGGCAATGTGAACACCTGCCAGCAGCTGGTTGATGATTTTGACTTTGCTGCCGGCGCCTGCGCTGTCGCCTAATTTGTAAACCTTGGCGGCCATGGCATTGAGAAAAGTTTCAGCCTTGGCATAGGCCGCAGGCGTGCCAGCTGTCATCATGGTCATTTGACCTGAGGCTGCTTTGGCAGCACCACCAGAGATGGGCGCATCGATGTAGAGAAGACCTTTGTCGTTTAATTTTTTCTCAAGGCCGACTGAGAAGGCGGGCTCGACGGTAGAGCACATGACAAAGACGCTGCCAGGTTTGAGGTGGCTAGCGCAGCCAGCTGTTGGCGTGCCATCGCCAAACAACACCGATTCGGTTTGGGCGGCATTGACCACCACAGACACCAAAATGTCAGACGCTGCAGCGATGGCTTCTAAGGAAGTGCAGGCGACCCCGCCTTCTGCAGCAAACTTTTGCGCGACTTCTGCGCGGACATCAAAGACATTCACAACATGGCCGGCACGACGCAATGATTGCGCCATGCCCATGCCCATGGCGCCTAAGCCAATGACACCGACGGACAAATGGGCGCTCATGAAATTACTCTCCCGCAACCGTGAGCATGATTTTGCCGATGTGCTGCGAGGACTCCATCAGTGCATGGGCCTTGGCCGCATCTTTCAAATCGAAAACTTGGTAAATAACGGGCGCGACGTCGCCAGCCTCGAGCAAGGGCCAAACTTGCGCATGCAACTCATTTGCAATTTGCGCTTTGTCTTGCGCACTGCGAGGACGCAAGGTTGAGCCAGTGAACGTGAGACGTTTGGCCATGAGAGAGACCCAGTCGACTTCGACTTTGGAGGGCTGCAAAAAAGCAATTTGAAGCAAGCGGCCTTCAATGGCCAAGGCGCGCAAATTGCGCTGCATGTAGCTGCCGCCCACCATGTCCAAAATGGCATTCACACCGGCTTGATCGGTGAGTTTGAGCACTTCTTCAACAAAGTCTTGGGTCTTGTAATCGATGGCCGCATGCGCGCCCACTTTCAAGCAGGCTGCCACCTTGTCGGAATTGCCAACGGTGCAAAATACCTTGGCGCCAAAAGCATGCGCCAGTTGAATGGCGGTTAAGCCAATGCCAGAAGAGCCGCCGTGAACCAAAATGCTTTCACCCGACTTCAACTTGCCGCGCTGAAAAACATTGGTCCAAACGGTGAAAAAGTTTTCAGGCAGCGCAGCAGCCTGCAGCATCGAGAAACCTTTGGGAATCGGCAGCGCTTGCCCTTCGGGCACAGTGACAAATTCTGCATAGGCACCGCCGTTGGTGAGTGCACAAAGCTTGTCGCCCAAACGCCACTGGGTCACGCCTTCTCCCAGTGCCACCACTTCACCCGAAACTTCTAAGCCCACAATGCTGGACGCGCCGGCAGGTGGCGGATAACGACCGCTGCGTTGCAAGCAGTCAGGGCGATTGACGCCTGCATAGGCGACCTTGACCAAGACCTCACCCGCCTTGGGTGTGGGTGTTGCACAGGTGCTGGGCGTTAAGACTTCAGGCCCTCCGCCGGTGCCGTGGTCAACAAAATGCATGGTGCTTGGATTTGACATGGAACTCTTTCTGCTGTGAGTGCGGTTGGCGAACTAGCGCTGCAATTTGAAGACAGCGGTGCCCGCCATCAAGTTAGGCCAGAACCTGGCTTCTTGGCCTTCTTGCAAGCCAAAACTGTCGATGATTTTCAATTGATTTTGCAATGCCAATTGTTCGAAATCTGCAAAGGTGCCAACGCGAATGTTGGGCGTGTCGTACCACTGGAAAGGCAGTCGTTTGGTCACAGGCATGCGGCCCGTCAAAATGCTCAAACGATTGGGCCAGTGTGCAAAATTAGGGAATGCCAAAATGCCTGTGCGCCCCACACGAACCGTTTCGCGCAACATCACTTCGGCATTGCGCAAATGCTGAAGCGTGTCAATTTGCAAAACCACATCAAAGGATTGGTCTGCAAACATGTTGAGACCTTCGTCCAAATTCAATTGAATGACGTTGACGCCGCGTTTGACACAAGCTTGAATATTTCGGTCGTCAATTTCCACGCCGTAGCCTGAACAAGCGCGATGCTTTTGCAAGTAATCTAGCAGCGCGCCATCACCACAGCCTAAATCCAAGACGCGCGAGCCTTCAGGCACCAAGCGCGCGATGGCTTGCAGGTTAACGTGCTCGCTCAATTGGCACCTCTTGCAGGGTGGGCCTGTGCCATGTTGTCAAAGTAAGAACGCACCACATTCAGGTAGCGCTCGTCGTTTAACAAGAAAGCGTCATGGCCATGTGGCGCATCAATTTCAGCGTAGCTCACATCGCGTTTGTTGTCGAGCAAAGCGCGAACCATTTCGCGGCTTCGTTTGGGAGAGAAGCGCCAGTCGGTGGTGAAGCTGACCAGTAAAAATTTACAAGTGGCTTTGGCCAAAGCGATGGTGAGATCGCCACCCAGTGTGCGAGCTGGATCAAAATAATCCAGGGCCCGAGTAATCAGAAGGTAGGTGTTGGCATCAAAGTACTCACTGAACTTATCGCCTTGATGGCGCAAGTAACTTTCGATTTGAAACTCGACGTCTTGTGTGGAATAGCGATAGCCTGTGGCGTTGTGCGTGACGGCATCGCGCAGTTCACGGCCAAACTTTTCATTCATCACATCGTCGCTTAAGTAGGTGATGTGGCCAATCATTCGCGCAATGCGCAGACCTCGCGCGGGCACCACCTTGTGCTTGTAAAAATGGCCACCATGAAAGTCAGGGTCGGTGACGATGGCGCGCCTTGCCACCTCGTTGAAAGCGATGTTCTCGGCGGTGAGGTTGGGAGCGCTTGCGACCACCACCGCATGGGCCACACGCTCGGGGTAACGCAGGGTCCAAGACAAAGCTTGCATGCCGCCCAAACTGCCACCCATGACCGCCGCCAAAGTTTGGATGCCCAAAGCATCGAGCAGTCTGGCTTGCGCGTCGACCCAATCTTCTACGGTGACGACCGGAAAATCGGCGCCATAAATGTCACCTGTGTCAGGGTGCGCATGCATGGGGCCGGTAGAGCCAAAGCAGGAGCCCAGATTGTTCACGCCAATGACAAAGAAACGGTTTGTATCGACAGATTTGCCAGGGCCAATCATGTTGTCCCACCAGCCTTCACTTTTGTCTTGGCCTTCGTAGACGCCCGCGACATGGTGCGACGCATTCAGCGCGTGGCAAATCAGAACCGCATTGGATTTGTCGGCGTTGAGCGAACCGTAAGTCTCGAAGGCCAAGTGATAGGCGCGAATAGAGGCGCCACTTTGCAAAGCAAGTGGCGCTTCAAAAAACATCGACTGAGACGTAGCGATCAATGGCATGAAGGGGTCAACCCAAAAAAGCGGTTCAGCGAATTATCGGTGCATTAAAGCTTGGCCGGCGCGTTGTCGTTGGCGATGACTTTTTGGGGTGCTTCAACAGGCGCTTCATTTTTCTCAATGCTTGCAGGGCCCCCCCACAAGGCCAAGCCGCCAAGCACGGCAAAAACCACGGCAGATATTCTGTGGACCCACTTGAGCGAAACTCTGCGAGTAATGGCATCACCTAACCAAACCACAGGCGCATTGGCCAGCATCATGCCCAAGGTGGTGCCTGCCACCACCCAAAACCAGCTGTTGAATTGAGCCGCCAACATCACGGTGGCCACTTGTGTTTTGTCGCCCATTTCGGCAATGAAGAAGGCTACAACCGTGGTTGCAAAAATGCCAAATCGCGGACTTTTTTCTTGTTCCTCGTCGTCCAGCTTGTCTGGTACCAAAATCCAAACGGCCATGGCCAAAAAGGAGCCGCCTAAAACCCAGCGCAAAGCATCAGGCCCAAGCTGAGTGGTCACCCAACTGCCTAGAGCGCCAGCCAAGCCGTGGTTAATGAGCGTGGCGACCAAAATGCCCCACACAATGGGCCAAGGCTTGCGAAAGCGAGCCGCTAAAACCAAGGACAAAAGTTGTGTTTTGTCGCCCATTTCGGCCAGGGCAACGATACCAGTAGAGACGAGAAATGCTTCCATGAGCCCATCATATCGACCGCGCCAGACCAAATTTGGCGCGTTTTTTGCTTTATTTTGGTGCGTGCTGCACAAACAAGGCATTTGCGCACCAAATCAATTCAAAAATAAGTAGAGATCAATATGGAAGCACTAAAACAGGGCGCGGATTCGCTCTTTATTTTGTTGGGCGGCATCATGGTGCTGGCCATGCACGCGGGATTTGCCTTTTTGGAGTTGGGCACCGTTCGCAAGAAAAACCAAGTCAATGCCTTGGTCAAAATCTTGGTCGACTTTTCGGTCTCGACAGTGGTTTATTTTGTTGTGGGTTACAGCGTTGCGTATGGCACCAATTTCTTTGTGGGTGCGGAACAATTGGCTGCAAAAAATGGCTACGACTTGGTTAAATTCTTCTTTCTATTGACCTTTGCAGCCGCCATCCCTGCCATTGTTTCTGGGGGCATTGCCGAGCGTGCTAAATTTTGGCCGCAACTGATCGCCACGGCTTGTATTGTGGGTTTTGTGTATCCATTTTTTGAAGGCATTGTTTGGAACCAGCACTTTGGCGTGCAGGCTTGGATCAAGGCCACCACTGGCGAAGAGTTTCACGATTTTGCGGGTTCCGTGGTGGTTCATGCCATGGGGGGTTGGATCGCACTGCCTGCAGTGATCTTGTTAGGTGCACGCTACAACCGCTACAAAAAAGATGGCGCAGTGTCTGCGCATCCGCCTTCTAACATTCCTTTTTTGGCCTTAGGCGCATGGATTTTGATCGTGGGCTGGTTTGGTTTTAACGTCATGAGTGCTCAAACACTCGACAAAATTTCTGGTTTGGTGGCCGTCAATTCATTGATGGCCATGGTCGGCGGCACATTGGCCGCTTTGCTTTTGGGCAGGAACGATCCTGGCTTTGTCCACAACGGACCGTTGGCCGGGCTGGTTGCAGTGTGCGCAGGCTCTGACCTGATGCATCCCTTTGGCGCCTTGGCTGTGGGCGCTGTGGCAGGGGCACTGTTTGTGGTGATGTTCACCTTGACTCAAAACAAATGGCGGATTGACGATGTTTTGGGTGTTTGGCCCTTGCACGGCGTTTGCGGCGCTTGGGGCGGCATTGCTGCTGGTATTTTTGGCCTGCAATCCTTTGGCGGTTTGGGTGGCGTGAGTTTTCAGGCCCAACTCATTGGCACTGCTATGGGTGTGGCTTGGGCCTTGATTGGGGGTGTTTTGATTTACGGTATTTTGAAAATGACCATGGGTCTCAAAATGACGCCAGAAGAAGAATACGAGGGCGCGGACCTGACGGTTCACAAAATCAGCGCCACGCCAGACCGCGAAGCCAGCTGGTAATTCATGAAAAACACGTCTAATCCCAAGTATTTAAAGGCCTTTCAGAGAATTTACTTGCCAAACACTTTGTTTTGTGGCCCATAATGGGCTAGCTCACGTCTTAAGGCGTGGGCTTTGTTCGCGGTGTACAGGTGTCAGTTTCGCTTCCTTCCGAGGTTTTTAGGTTTGTTGATGCGTTTTTGGGGCTCCATCGCTTTTGTTTTTGTGTTTAGAGGAGTCCCTTTCAATGGGCAAAAAACTATACGTCGGCAATCTGCCGTACTCGGTTCGTGACGGCGATTTAGAGCAGGCCTTCGGCCAGTTCGGTTCAGTGACCAGCGCCAAAGTCATGATGGAACGCGACACAGGTCGCTCAAAAGGCTTCGGCTTTGTGGAAATGGGTTCTGATGAAGAAGCTCAATCTGCAATCAACGGCATGAACGGTCAGCCTTTGGGCGGTCGCAGTGTTGTTGTTAACGAAGCACGTCCCATGGAAGAGCGTCCCCCCCGTTCCGGTGGCGGTGGCTTTGGTGGCGGCGGCGGTCGTCGTGAAGGCGGCGGCGGCGAGTCTGGCTTCCGTAGCCCGTACGGCTCAGGCCCACGTGGCGGCGGCGGTGGCAATGGTGGTGGCGGTCGTCGCGAAGGCGGCGGCGGTTATTAATCGCTGTTTACATCTGCACTCACACTCTCGGGTGTGAGACACAAAAAAGCCCTGCATGCAGGGCTTTTTTCATGTTGGGGGCACATAGAGGTGTTTCTGAGATGCTCGTTTCGAGAAAGAAGTTGTCTTTAAGGTTTGGCAGCTTGGACAAGGCCCCGAACTCTGCCGCTCAATTCATATTCACCTGTCTTGCTGTTCATTTGCATTTTTTCAGCTGTGAACAGATCTTTGCCGCGCCGAACTTCAACGGGCACCTCACTCACCAAGCGCTCATCCTTGACGAACGCTTTGATTTCTTGGCTGCGCATTTCGGTTGCAGGCCGAGGACCATTGGCGCTTGAGCTTGCGGGCTGAGAAATGTGCACGTTGCCAACCAAGGTCACTTGCGTACCGTCCCCTTTAGCCAGAGCCTGGTCTGCAACAGCAGTGACATGCTGACCCTCCTGGCTGTGTCCGCGCAGTTGCACTTTTTGAATGTCAAGCGTGTCTGTGTCAGGAAAATGTTGAGCGTGCTCGCCACTTAGCTCTCGCATCAGGCGGCCCTGGCTGTCAAAGGATTTGACAGAAAAAATCTGCAAAAAATAATCAGGCTCATGGCGAACCGATGGGGCAGCCGTTTCATTGAAGAAACTTGGCAGACTTCGGACAAGCCACCAACTGCCCAAGGCAAATACGGCCATGAGAATGGCTGGCAAGTAAAGAGACAAACGATCTAGGAGGCGCCGGAATGAATTCATCATGCAGACGATGAAGAACCGACACGCGCAAGCAAGGGTGCATATTGCCCACTTGCAAGCACCAGCAAATCACACAATTCTCTGGCGGCGCCAAAGCCGCCTTGGCGGCTTGTGACAAAGTGTGCAAGGGCCAGTGCTTGTGCGTGGGCATTGATGGGTGCACACGAAAGGGCAGCACGTTGCAGCATGGGCAGATCGGGCCAATCATCGCCCATGGCGGCAGCTTGGTGCCATCCAAAGCCAAGGGTTTTTAAAAAGTCCTCGGCAGCAGGCAGTTTGTCTTCCGTGCCAAATTTGGCATGCTCAATGCCAAGCGCTTTGAGCCTGACCCTCAGGGGCGCAGAGTCTCGGCCCGTGATGATCACAGGCGTGATGCCAGCTTGTTTTAAAAGTTTTAAACCATGGCCATCTAGGGTGCTGAAACGTTTGAGTGTTTCACCCTGCTCAGAAAAGTACAAGCCGCCGTCTGTTAAAACACCATCCACATCAAAAAAGACCACTTTGATGCCTTGCGCTTGAAGCAGCAGCTCTGGGGGGAAATGGAGCGCGGGTTGAATGATTTGCATGGTGTTGGGGCGGCCAGTGAAAAGTGCTTAGATGACTTTAGCGCGCATGAGGTCATTGCTGTTGAGGGCGCCACACAAGGCGCCAGAATCATTCACCACCAAAACGCTGGTGATTTGGAATTGCTCCATGAGTTCGGCCGCCTCTACAGCCAATGCATCGTGCAGAACAGTTCGCGGATTGGCATGCATCACCTCTTTGGCATGCAGTGCGCGCAAGTCAACACCTTTTTCGATGAGGCGCCTTAAATCACCATCTGTGAAGATTCCCAAGATGTTGTGATGTTCGTCGACGATGGCGGAGGCGCCCAAACCTTTTTGGCTCATTTCACGCATGAGCTCGGTAAAGCTCGCATCAGCTAAGACATGCGGCACCTGATCGCCCTTGCGCATGACGTCTTCAACATGCGTCAGCAAGCGACGACCCAAAGAGCCACCCGGGTGTGAACGCGCAAAGTCTTCGGCTTTGAAACCGCGAGCGTCTAGCAGCGCGACAGCCAAAGCATCACCCAAGGCCAATTGCGCCGTGGTGCTGGCAGTGGGTGCCAAATTCAAAGGACAAGCCTCTTTGTCGACACTGCTGTCTAAAACCACATCGGCGTGTTTGGCCAGCGCCGAGTTCATGCCGCCGGTCATGGCAATCAAGGGCACGCCTTGTCGTTTCAAGACGGGCAGGATGGAAACAAGCTCGTCGCTTTCTCCGCTGTTAGAGATGGCCAATACGATGTCGACGGCTTTGATCATGCCGAGGTCGCCGTGGCTGGCCTCGCCCGGGTGAACAAACATGGCCGGTGTGCCTGTAGACGCCAAGGTGGCTGCAATTTTGGAGCCAATGTGCCCGCTCTTGCCCATGCCGGTGACCACCACGCGGCCTTTGACGTTGAGCATCATCTGAACGGCTTGTGAAAAGCGATGGTCCAAACGGGATTTAAGTCCGATCAGGGCTTGTGCCTCAATGTCCAAAGTCTCGCGTGCGAGTTGGAGGGCTTGGTCTGGGTTAAATGACATGGGCCTATTTTAGCGAGTGATGGGCAAAAGCGTGACTATGATGTTGCTTTCGACCGGTTGTCGTCGTGGAGTGCGCAAGATGAGTCAAGGATTGGGTTCAATGAGGGGTGAGCGGGCAATGGGTGCCACCGACGAAATGGCATTGTCGGTGAATGATTATTTACGCAAGAACATTCGCACCGTGCCCGATTGGCCGGTAGCGGGCGTGCAGTTTCGAGACATCACACCCTTGCTTCAAAATCCAAGGGTGTTTCGTGTGCTGATCGATGCCTTTGTCCATCGCTACATGTCACCTGCCATGCGGCCCGATGTGGTGGCCGGCCTCGATGCGCGCGGCTTTATTTTGGGGGCTGTGGTGGCCTATGAATTGAACGTTGGCTTCGTACCTGTTCGCAAAAAAGGAAAGTTGCCTTTCACCACGGTGGAAGAAACCTATGAATTGGAATACGGCACGGCCACCGTTGAGTTGCACACCGATGCGGTCAAGCCAGGTCAAAGAGTCTTGTTGATTGATGATTTGATCGCAACCGGTGGCACCATGATGGCGGGCATGAAGCTCCTCGAAAAACTGGGAGCTGAAGTGATTGAAGGTGCGGCCATTGTGGATTTGCCAGAACTAGGCGGATCAGAAAAACTGAAAGCCGCAGGATTGCCCTTGTTCACATTGGTGAACTTTGAGGGGCACTGAAACTGAAATTGAAGCCTAGAAGCAAACACCCCCCCCGGGCTTGAAGACCCCAGCCGCTTATCAAGCGTTGAACTGAAGCGCAGCCAAGCCGGCATAAACACCGCCCATTTCAACCAGCGCCGCATGCTTACCTTGCTCTACCAAGCGGCCATGCTCCAAGACCAAAATGTTGTCAGCTTGTTGCACCGTGGCAAGTCGGTGCGCAATCACCAAGGTGGTTCGACCGCGCATGGCCGACTCCAAAGCGGCTTGAACCATGCGCTCACTGTGTGCATCCAAGGCACTGGTGGCCTCGTCCAACAGCAAGAGCGGTGGATTTTTGAGCATGGCACGCGCAATCGCAATGCGTTGACGCTGACCGCCTGATAAACGCACGCCGCGCTCACCCAGAAACGTGTTGTATCCCTCTGGCAGGTCGACGATGAATTCTTCAGCAAATGCAGCCACGGCCGCAGCCTTCACCTCCTCGTCGCTTGCATCTGGTTTGCCGTAGCGGATGTTGTCCATGGCACTGCTTGAAAAAAGAACAGGCTCTTGCGGCACGATGCCAATGCGTTGTCGAAGATCGTGCAGGCTGAGGTTTTGAATGGGCACACCATCCAACACAATGCGTCCTTGTTGCGGATCGTAATAACGAAGCAGCAATCCAAACAAAGTGGTTTTGCCCGCACCACTCGGGCCAACCAGTGCCACTGTTTGGCCCGCTTCAATGGCCACTGAAAAGTCTTGCAGTGCCAACTGAGAAGGACGAGAGGGGTAATGAAATTGGAGTGATTCAAATTTCAAAGTGCTGCCAGTCGATGGTGCGATAGAGGTAACGGGCTTTGCAGGTGATTGCACGGGCGATACGCTGCTGAGCAACTCCATGAGTCGCTCTGTGGCGCCTGCAGCACGCAGCAAGTCGCCATAGGTTTCACCCAGCACAGCCACAGCACCAGCAAAAATAATCACATACAAAACGGCTTGGCCCAACTGACCTGCTGAAAGATTGCCTGCCAGAACTGCTTGTGTGCCCTGATACAAGCCCCACAGCAAGAAAGCAGCATTGGCAATGATGATGAAGGCGACCAGCACCGAGCGTGCGCGCGTGCGCCGAATGGCTGTTTGAAAGCCTTGTTCTGTAGCGCTAGCAAAACGTGCTGCTTCACGGTTCTCGGCCGTGTAGCTTTGCACCACTGGCATGGCATTTAAGATTTCAGTGGCAATGCTGCTGGCATCGGCCACGCGGTCTTGGCTGGCGCGTGACAAACGGCGCACACGGCGACCATAGAGGGTGGCTGGCCATACAACCAACACCACGGTCACAACCAATTGCAGCATGACAGTGGGGTGAGCCCATACCAACATGGCCAAAGCACCCACACCCATGACCGCATTGCGCAATCCCATGGACAATGAACTGCCAACCACTGTTTGCACCAAGGTGGTGTCGGCCACCAGGCGGCTGATGACTTCGCCAGTGGGGGTGGTTTCAAAAAAAGCGGGGCTTTGCTGTAAGACATGGCTGTAAACAGCATTGCGCAGATCGGTGGTAACGCGCTCACCCAGCCAACTGACTGTGAAGAAGCGCGCAGCAGAAAACAAACCCAGTGCAACGGCAACGCCAAACAGCATCATGAAATTGCCCCGCAATGCCATAGCCTGTGCGCCAGGGTCGGGGTGCTGCAAGCCGTTGTCTATCAATTGACGCAATGCAACTGGAAAAATCAAGGTAGAGGCTGCAGCCAAGACCAAGAAGACCATGGCCAAACCAATTTGCAACTTATAAGGTTTTAAAAAAGGCAGCAAGCCACTCAATGACTTTGGATTTTGGGGTGCAGGTCGATCGATGATGGGCGTCTTGGCCATGTGTTATTTACCAATGCAAAAGCTGGAGAAAATAACGCCCAGCAAATCGTCGGCGTTGAACTCGCCTGTAATTTCATTCAAAGCCGTTTGCGACAAGCGCAACTCTTCAGCCAACAAGTCCAGTGATTGGGCTTGCGCGCGCAAATGCGCATCGGCCATTTCAATGTGCGACTGAACACGTTTGAGTGCTTGAACGTGCCGTTCGCGCGCCAAGTACAAACCTTCACTGGCCGGTTGCCAGCCTGCTGTCTCAAGTAACTTGGCTCGAAGTCGATCAATGCCCAGCCCTGTTTTGGCAGACATATCAATGTCATGGGAGGTGTTGACACTGGCGCGAGGTGTTGCAGCATCAGGCGCAAGGTCGAACTTGTTCCAGACGTTCAGCAAAGTCACGCCATTCGGAAGTTGCGCGGCAAGGCTTTCTTGTATTTTGAGATCGGCCTGCAAATACGCAGGCTCATGACTGCGCGTCAGGTCGTGCAAAAACAAGACAGCATCTGCCCCAGCAATTTGGGCCCAAGCGCGTTGAATGCCAATTTGCTCTACCTCATCAATGCCTTCGCCTTCGCGCAGGCCTGCGGTATCAATGATGTGAATGGGCACGCCTTCAATTTGAATGGTTTGTTGCACCACATCGCGCGTGGTGCCTGCAATGGGGGTGACGATGGCCAACTCGGCACCCGCCAAGGCATTGAGCAGTGAGCTTTTTCCGGCATTGGGTTGGCCTGCAATGACCACCTTAATGCCCTCACGCAACAATGCGCCTTGCTGAGTTCGCACCAATACTTTTTCAAGTTGGGTTTGCAGCCGCTCAAGTTGTCCCTGCGCATCGGCTTTTTGCAAAAAATCAATTTCTTCTTCTGGGAAATCCAAAGTGGCTTCTACCAACATGCGCAGGTGAACCAAGCTGTCACGCAGCGTGTGAATTTCTTGAGAGAACACACCGGCCAAAGACCTGCTGGCACTGCGAGCAGCAGCACTGGTGGATGCATCAATCAAATCGGCAATGGCTTCGGCTTGTGCCAAATCAATTTTGTCATTCAGAAATGCGCGTTGTGTGAATTCGCCAGCTTGTGCCAAGCGAAGACCCTGCAGCAGCACCTTGCCAGTGTGCGGGTTAACAGACTCCGCCAACTCAATGCAGCGCGCTAAGAGCAACTGCAAGACCACAGGGCCCCCGTGTGCTTGCAACTCAAGAACATCCTCGCCCGTGTAGGAGTGTGGGCCAGGAAAGAAAATGGCCAGTCCCTGGTCGATGGGCTCGCCCGTGTCGTCGTTGAAGGGCAAGTAATGTGCTTGACGTGCTTGGAGTGGCTTGCCGCAAAAAGCGTCAGCCCACGTTTTCAAGTGCGGCCCTGAAACTCGCACGATGCCCACCGCGCCTCTGCCAGGGGCCGTGGCAATGGCAATGATGGGATCTTGATGGCGAGACAACATGGCGGTCATAAATTTAAAACATCAATGAGACAAAGCAACAGGGCCGCATGAGCGGCCCTGTGTTGGTCATTTCAAAGCAGGCCAATGGGCCCTGCTGTTGAATGAAGGGCGTTCAATTGAATTTTGGCAGATTGAACTGCGGCGGTACACCCATTCTGGTGTTGATCATCCATTGCTGTGCAATTGACAAAATGTTGTTGGTGATCCAGTAGAGCACCAAGCCCGCTGGGAAAAAGAAGAACATGACGCTGAACACCAAGGGCATGATCCACATCAGCTTGGCTTGCATAGGATCTGGGGGCGCAGGGTTGAGCGCGGTTTGCAGCATGGTGGACAGCGTCATCACCACGGGCAAAATGAAGTAGGGGTCGGGTGCTGACAAGTCTTGAATCCAGCCAATCCAGGGCGCATTGCGCATTTCAACGGAGGACAACAACACCCAATAAAGTGCGATGAACACAGGAATTTGAACCATGATGGGGAAGCAACCGCCCATGGGGTTGACTTTCTCTTCGCGGTAAATGCGCATCATCTCTTGCTGCA
>ENA-UOYN01000305-UOYN01000305.1-marine-metagenome-genome-assembly--contig:-NODE-305-length-23760-cov-4.056317_pt1 | contig 23760 bp, 16 predicted proteins | sample MGYA00238176_ERZ767358 | MGnify/ENA primary metagenome ERZ767358 (study PRJEB28950, sample SAMN06266238) | marine metagenome | isolation source: Columbia River Estuary | place: USA:Columbia River Estuary...
TCAGTGTTAAATAACATACATCCATTTCGAGCATTTTTTAGTTGATTTGCCTTCAATTTAATGTTGGAATAGTGCGTTGTAATTACTCCATAACATTTCTTGTTGTACAACGCTTCAAAAATAGCTTCAGCTAAGGCCCCTCCAAGATCTGGGTCAGAACCAGTACCAAATTCGTCAATAAGTAAAAGTGTTTTTTTATTTGCAATTTCTAAGAAATGTTTCATTCTTTTCAATCGGTACGAATAGGTACTTAACTCATCGGAAATAGATTGATTATCACCAATATCACTCGTAATGTTATCAAAAATGCACATTTTACTATTGCCATTAACAGGCACTAATAACCCAGATTGAAGCATAACTTGCAACATTCCGATGGTTTTTAAAGTAATGCTTTTTCCTCCTGCATTTGGTCCTGAAATAACAAGCATTCTAGAGAATTTATCCATTTGGACATGCTGAGGGAATGTTTTTTTCTTTGAATCTTGATTCTTTTTCCAGAGAATTGGATGATATGCGTCTATTAATTCTAACTCTAATTCTTCAGTAATTGATGGTTTTGTGCAGTTAAGCAGAAAAGCCAAACGCATTTTACTATTGATGAAGTCGAATTCAGTTAAAACAGCTTGGTATCCAACGATTAGATCAAAATGATCTAAAAGGTCAGCTTTTAATAATTGAAGGATTTTAAAAATTTCTTTTCTTTCGTCGTCAATTAAAAGTTCAAGTTCGTTGTTAAGTGCAACTGTTGAGTTTGGCTCTATGTAAGTGTATGAACCAGAATTGCTAGACCCCAAAATTGACCCAGGCACAGCCCTTTTGTGGCTCGATAAAACTGTTAATACTCTTCTTTCACTTATAAAAGATTCTCGTGTATCGCCAAGGACATTATTTTTAATCAGCTTTTTTAATTCTCTTTCAAAATTTTGATTTATTTTTTTGCGAAGCAGTTTTATTTCGCTTCTTATTTCTGAAAGAGTTATCGACGCTTCATCTTTTACTTTTCCGTTTGGATCAAAAACCTTTTCTATTTTTTCAATGAGCTCCTTTGTGTAATATACATCGCTAAGTGACTCGTATAGCAATGGAAACTCTTTCTCTCTTTTATCAAAAAAATAAAGAATGCTATTTACAAGGTGAGATGCTTGATGGATTTTCATGAAGCCTTCTAGTTGAATTGAGGCATTCTTTTTAGGGAGAAGTTTAATTTCATCCACTAATTCTTCGAAATCTAATGCGGGAAATGATTCTTTTATTAAACGTATTTGAAGTAATTCGTCTGTTTTGTCTAGCTGGTATTTAATTTCTGAGGTTTTCGGTAATGGGCGTAGTTTTTCAATTCTTGACTTAGCTGTTTCTCCTCTTGCAAATTGTAAAAGCCAAAGTCGAATAGTTTCGAATTCTAAGTCTTTGAGCGTTTGATCATCTATTTGCATGATTCAAAGATAGCTGAAAATTACTTTCTGAAGAATGTAAATAGATTGTTAATTTTACGGAAACAAGCAATTTATATGAAAATTATTTCTTTCAACGTGAATGGCGTTAGGGCTATCACAAAAAAAAGTTTTCTTGAAGACATGTTAGCTTTAGATGCCGATGTTATTTGTTTACAAGAAACAAAAGCTACAGTTGAGCAAACAAAAGAAGCATTAGAGTCATTGAAAGCCTATCATGTTTTTGGTAACGAAGCAGCTAAGAAAGGATATTCAGGAACAGCTATTTTATCGAAAGAAAATCCAATTAATGTAACTACTGATATTGGCGTTAATGAGCATGATACTGAAGGGCGAGTTTTAACTGCTGAATACAAAGATTTCTTTTTAGTTAATGTCTATGTGCCAAATTCAGGGAGCGATTTAAAACGATTGTCTTATCGACAAAATTGGGATAAGGACTTTTTAGCCTACTTAAAAGGTTTGGAAAAGGCGAAGCCTGTAATCGTTTGTGGTGACTTTAATGTGGCACATAAAGCGATTGATTTAGCTCGTCCAAAACCAAATTACAATAAGTCTGCTGGATTTATGCAAGAGGAAATAGATGGAATGGATGCCTATACATCAAATGGATTGATTGATACGTTTCGATTAAAATATCAGGAGGAAATTAAATATTCTTGGTGGAGTTATAGGGGAGGAGCTAGAGCGAAGAATGTTGGCTGGAGGATTGATTACTTTTTAGTGTCCGATTCACTAAAATTAAAAATAAAGGATTCTTTTATCTTGAATGAAATACATGGATCAGATCATTGTCCGGTAGGTATTGAAATGTAAAAACCAGATAAAACTAAAAAAGCCGAAATATTAATTTCGGCTTTTTGTTTTAAGTTAATTAGGGACTATCTGTTAGCGATATTTACATAATCTCTTTCAGTAGCTCCTGTATAAATTTGTCTCGGTCTTCCAATTGGTTCACCGTTTTCTAATAATTCTTTCCATTGTCCAATCCAACCTGGTAATCTACCAATTGCGAACATTACAGTAAACATTTCAGTTGGAATTCCAATAGCTCTGTAAATGATTCCAGAATAGAAATCAACATTAGGATATAAATTTCTTGCTTTGAAGTATTCGTCTTCTAAAGCAACTTTTTCTAATTTTTTAGCGATGTCAAGCATTGGATCATCAATTCCTAGTTTAGCTAGAACTTCATCACATGCTTTCTTAATGATTGTTGCTCTTGGGTCAAAGTTTTTGTAAACTCTGTGTCCAAACCCCATCAATCGGAAGTTATCATCTTTGTCTTTTGCTTTAGCTACCCATTTATCAACATCTCCACCGTCATTTTGGATTTTCTCCAACATTTCAATAACAGCTTGGTTTGCTCCACCATGAAGTGGCCCCCATAATGCTGTAATACCAGCAGAGATAGAAGCGTAAAGATTTGCGTGAGAAGAACCAACGATTCTTACAGTTGATGCAGAACAGTTTTGTTCGTGATCTGCATGAAGAATTAATAATTTATTTAAAGCAGAAACAACAACTGGATCTGGTTCGTAATCTTCTGTCGGCATTGCATACATCATGTGCAAGAAGTTTGCTTCATATCCTAATTCATTTTTAGGATAATTGAAAGGATGACGCATGGCGTTTTTATAAGACCAAGCAGCAAGTGTTGGCATTTTTGCAATCAAACGATGAATTGTAACATCCGTTTCATCTTTTGTTCTGTTTTCAGCCTGAGATTCAGGGTAAAAAGTAGATAATGAACAAATCACTGAAGCTAACACTCCCATTGGGTGTGCCTTTGCAGGGTAAGCCTCGAAAAAGCTTTTCATGTCTTCATGAACAAGCGTATGTTTTGTGATACTGTTTTTGAATTTATCTAATTCTTCTTGAGTCGGAAGGTCACCATAAATTAATAAGTAAGCTACTTCTAAAAACGATGCTTTATCAGCTAATTGTTCAATTGGATAACCCCTATATCTTAAAATACCATTCTCACCATCAAGATATGTTATTGCACTTTGCGTGCTCCCGGTATTTTTATATCCAGGATCTAAAGTAATATAACCACTTTTGGCACGTAATTGACTAATGTCAATTCCTTTTTCATTTTCTGTGCCTTCGATTACTGGGAACTCATAAACAGTACCATCCAATTCAATTTTAGCCGTCTCGCTCATTTGCTTTATTAATTATTAAATTTCTGACTCAATTTGTGGCCTAAAATAGCAAAATATAGTACCAATGTCAAGTAATTTAGAAAATCTATTTTTTACAGATTTTCTAATGTGTAATTCAACATCATGTTATATAAGTGATTCCTAGTGTTTCCACCATATATTCCATGGTTTTTATTCGGGTAAATAAATAAATCAAATTGCTTGTTGGCTTTAACCAATGCGTTTATCATTTCCATCGTATTTTGATAATGAACATTATCGTCTCCTGAACCATGAATTAAGAAGTATTTTCCTTTCAATTGAGAAACAAAGTTGATCGGGGAATTTTTATCATATCCATCATTGTTTTCGTTTGGAGTTCTCATGAATCTTTCTGTATAAATATTATCGTAATACCTCCAATTGGTAACTGGCGCAACAGCGATGCCCATTTTAAAGAAATCGGCTCCTTTTGTCATTGCTAAAGATGTCATGAATCCTCCATAACTCCATCCTTGAATACCAATCCTGTTTTTATCAACGAATTCAAATGTTTGCAGTTCTTTCGCAACAGCAATGAAATCTTCTGTTTCTAATTTCCCAAGTTGTAAATAGGTTGATTTTTTAAAATCAGAACCTCTATACATTGTCCCTCTTGGATCAACGGAAACCACGATGTATCCTTTTTGGGCCAGAAGTTGATGATACATGTAGTTGAAGCCATCCCAATCGTTAGAAACTGTATTTGATCCTGGACCACCATAAATATTTATGTAGACTGGGTATTTTTTAGCAGGATCGAAGTCGGCAGGTTTAATAATCCAACCATTTAATTCTTTTTCATGACCTTTGAATGTAATAAACTCTTTTCTAGGCAAATTATATTCAGCCAAAGTCTCATTCAGTCTAAAATTGTTTTCTAAAACTTCAATTTGTTTCCCTGTATTATCACATAAGCTGAAAACTGGTGGGGTGTTAGCGTCAGAGTAAGTTTTAATAAAATACTTCATTCCATTTGAAAATTCGGCTTCACTTGTTCCAGAAGCATCACTAATTCGTTTTTTATTTTTCCCAGTAATATTGATTTTGTAGATAGTTTTATTAATTGCCCCATCTTCCGCAGAGGTGTAATAAATTGTTCCGTCTGTTTCGTTGATTCCTAAGAACTGAATAACGTCCCAGTTTCCCTTAGTTACTTCTGAAGAAACACCGTCAAAGCAAAGCTTGTAAATATGATTGTAGCCATTTGATTCGCTAGTCCTAAGGATTGTATTTCCATCTTTTAATATCAGTAAATTGTCATCGATGTCAATGTAAGTTGAAGATTTTTCTGTGAAAAATTCATTCGCTTTTTTTGTGTTTTTATCAGCATCCAAAAGGTGATAAGTTAATATGTTTTGATGGCGATTTAGTGTTTGTATAACTAGTTTGTTAGTCGTGTTTGACCATTTAAAACGAGGGATGTATTCATAATCACTTAATTCAATTTTATTGACCGTATTTTTTTTGACATCGCAAATATTAGCTGTAACTATCGAGTTGTTTTCCCCTGCCTTTGGGTATTTAAATGTATATAAATCTGGATAAAGCTCATTGTAATAAGTCATTGTGAATTCCTTTACATTCGATTCGTCAAACTTTAGGAAAGCAATGTATTTACTATCAGGAGACCAGCTATAACCTTTAGTGATTGCAAATTCTTCTTCATAAACCCAATCAGTTGTTCCATTAATTATTTCATTTGTTTTACCATCAATTGTAAGTTGAGTTACAGCGTTCGTTTCCAGGTTTTTCACAAAAATATTATTGTTGTAGATGTAAGATACACTTTTACCATCTGGAGAATACTCTGCTAATGTTTGAGGTTGGCGCTCATTATCTAGAGGGTTTAAAGTACCTGTCTTAATATCGAGTACATAATACACTGCTTTATAACTTCGACGATAAATAGATTTCGATTCAGTGGTGATTAATGCTTTTGTTTCGTCTTGGTTGAATGAGTAATCATCCATTTTGACTTGGTTTAAAATCTCAGCTGAGATGATAACTTCACCTTCACCTTGGTAGTCAGTAAATTTATGTTTTGTAATTGCATCCCCTTTTTCTGTCGAAGTGATTTTACTAAAATAATTTCCATCTTGCATAGATCTGAAACCGTCAACAGAAGAGCCATAGAATTCATAGTTTTTCCAAATTTTTTCAACGGTCAATTCTTGACTGAAATTATATTGGGATATAAATAGAAAAAGAATGAGATTAAATTTTGTAAGCATATCGATTTTTGTTAAAGAGTTTCTGTAAAGATAAAAAATCCGCAGTTTGAGAGTGTGACTTAAAGATTAAATAGTTGAAAACATCAAAGTTATGTTAATAAAAACTTAATAAATAGGTAACAAATAAATTAGGTTTGTAATATTAAAAAGGTTTATTTTTGCATCAAGATTGACTTTGTGTTCACCTTGACGTTCTTGTAGAACTGAAACCATGAAGTTAAAAAATACTGTCGAGAAATGATATAATGAATATTACTGCACATTGTTCAAAATCAATTGATTTCTGTTCTGGAAATTGTTTGAACGTTGCGTTTATATCCTCTTTTTCTTCTTTATATTTTCTTGCAAATTCTTAAATATCAATCAATAATCATTTCAATTATGAAAAGAACTCTACTTTTATTTAGTACCATTTTAACATCGATGACATTTGCTCAAAATTGTTCAGATTTATTTATTTCTGAATACGTTGAAGGTTGGTCAAATAACAAAGCACTTGAAATATATAATCCAACTGCTGCTTCAATTGATTTAAGTCAATATGTAGTTATTCGTTATTCTAATGGTTCTACAACAGCTACTTCAGCAAATGCAGTGCAATTAACAGGAAGTGTTGCAGCGCATGATGTTTATGTAGCAGTTTTAGATAAACAAAATCCAAATGGAGTTGATCAAGAGGCACCAGTTTGGGACGATTTAGCTGCTAAAGCTGATGGATTTTACTGCCCAGATTATAATACTTCAAATGCTTTTTATTGGAATGGGAACGATGCGGTTGTTTTAGCAAAAGGAACAGCTTCTAATTCTGCAAGTTGGGTGGTAGTTGATATTTTCGGTAAAATTGGAGAAAATCCAGGTAACGGTTCAGATCCTGAGACAGGATGGACATCAGCGTTTCCATATACTGGTGCAGGAGATGGATTGACAGTTGACCATTCATTAATCCGTAAGCCTGCGGTTCAAAAAGGAACAACTGATCCAAATCCAGCTTATTTTATTGCTTTGAATGAATATGATTCAATTCCAGCAGTAGTAGATGTTATGGGTGTGTTAGAGGGGAACTGGAATTCATTAGGAGTTCATGATTGTGATTGTAACCCAGCAGGTTTAAATGAAGAGGTAAAGCAAATCGTTAAAATTTTCCCTAATCCTAATAATGGAGAGTTTACGATTGTTAATGCAAATGAGTTTAATTCAATTACAATTGTAAATTCTTTAGGACAAATTGTTGAATCAATTTCAAATAATTCTAAAGTGAATGTTTCTGTTGATTTAAAAGGACGCAAAGGAGTTTATTTTGTAAAGCTTTCTAATTCAAAAGGAGAGTCAGTTACAAGAAAAGTAATTTCGAAATAAATAGATTTAGGATAATCAAAGGAGGTCGTGTTTTATCGACCTCTTTTTTTGAATAAAAGTTAAGATGAAGACCTTATTATTAATTGTATCTGTAATTGTATCGGCTATAAGTTATAGTCAAACAGGGAATGTTTCAGGAAAAGTAATTGACAATGGTGCAAATTTACCTGTTGTAGGAGCTAAGATTGTACTTTCCCCATCTCATAAAGTTATTTCCGATTTTGATGGAAATTATTCATTTAAAGATGTTCCTTATGGTGAATATACAATGGTTATTTCCATGCTTTCATTTGATACAATGAATGTAACTATCAAGGTCGATTCACCTGATTTTGTTTATGATGTAATTATTGGAGGAAGTCAAGAGATTGAAGAAATGAAAGTTATTGGGAATCTTGCTCAAGATAGAAAAACTCCAGTTGCTGTTTCTAATATTGGTAAAAAAGAATTAAATGAAGAACTAGGTTCTCAGGACCTCCCAATGATTTTGAATTCAAAACCTGGTATTCATGCGACGCAACAAGGAGGTGGAGACGGAGATGCGAGAGTAACTATTAGAGGGTTTGATCAACGTAACGTTGGAGTATTGATTGATGGGGTTCCTGTGAATGACATGGAAAATGGAGCGGTATATTGGTCTAACTGGTTTGGTTTAGATGCAATTACTTCTCAGATGCAGGTGCAAAGAGGTCTTGGAGCTACAAAACTTGCGATGCCTTCAGTGGGAGGAACAATAAATATTTTAACCTTAAATACAGGTGGAAAGCGAGAAATTAGATTAAACCAAGAGTATGGTTCGGGTGATTTTTTAAGAACTTCTTTATCGTACAAATCTGGAACCTTAAAAAATGGTTGGGGAATTTTGTTTTCAGGATCATACAAACAAGGAAATGGTTGGGTTGATGGTTTAAATACGCAAGGAGCTTTTTATTATTTAAAAGTTCAAAAGAAAATGGGCGATCATGTTTTGTCTTTAAGTGGCTTTGGAGCGCCTCAAAAACACGGTCAACGCTCTTACAATCAACAGATTGAGTATTGGGATACCGGATTAGCAAAAAAACTAGGCGTTACGGATCTAGATACTGTAAATAGAGATTTTGGATTACGCTACAATCAACATTGGGGGTATTATACTGATAGTACAAATGGTAAAACGACTAAATTAAATGAACGTTTAAATTATTACCATAAACCTCAAGTTACTTTGAAGGATTTCTGGACAATCAACAAAAAATTATCTTGGTCAAATTTGGCTTACATGTCAATTGGTCGTGGTGGCGGACAAAGATATTTTGGTTCTTCTTCTACAATCTTAAGAGATGAAGACGGTCTTATTGACTGGAATCAAATTGAATATAATAATCAATGGAAAACTTTGTTCGGTACAACTTATTCAACGGTTGATATTGCTCACGATCCAACGAAATTAAAATCATCTCAGATTTTATCTTCTTCTGTAAATAATCATTTCTGGGTGGGTGGTTTATCTCAATTTGATTATAAATTGAATGATAAAATAGACATCGCTGGTGGTGTAGATTATAGATGGTATAAAGGAGAACATTATACTGAAATCAGAGATTTATTAGGTGGAGATTATTTTGTGAATACAGCTGATGAAAATGCCGCGACGGCAATGAAAGTTGTTGGAGATAAAATTGCAGGGCAAGCTTTTCAAAATTATCGTGATGGTAATGTACAATGGGCTGGTGGTTTCGGTCAAATGGAGTACGCGCATGGTAGATGGACTGCATTCGTCAACCTTTCAGGTGTCGTAAATGGCTACAGAGGAATAGATTATTTCCAAAAAAGAAAAATGCAAGTCGGAGATAGTTTGATTGAAATTGGATATGCCGATACTGTTGAATACCAAGGAACAACTTATACTAGAGATTCAGAAGGGTTAGAATATAGCAATACTGGATGGAAGTGGCTAGCTGGTGGTACAATTAAGGCGGGAGCTAATTTAAATTTAACAGAGAGATCTAATTTCTTTTTGAATCTTGGATATTTAAATAGAACTCCTCAATTCAGTAATGTAATTGATAATAATACAAATGAATTTTTCGTTGAAATTTTAAATGAAAAAATTTATGCCTTTGAATTTGGTTATGGATACAGATCTAAAAAAGTTAGCTTGAATGCAAATGGCTATTTCACTTATTGGGAAAACAAACCTTTCCCTTATGGTGTTCAGGTTCCAGATCCTCTCGATCCTACAGAATTCCTTCGTGCAAATGTAAATGGTATGGATGCGCTTCACATTGGAGGAGAGGTTGATATGGCATATTATGTTTCTAAAAAATTAAGTATTGAAGGGATGTTGAGTATTGGAGATTGGACATGGCAATCTTCTGAAATAATAGATGTTGTTGGTACTCAATTCGAATTTGATGCAAAAGGAGTTCATGTTGGTGATGCTGCTCAATCTACTTATGCTGCAAGTTTAAGGTATGAGTTTGTTAAAAATGGATATGTGAAATTGAAATACACTTATTTCGATAGATACTATAGTAATTTTGATCCGTTTAGCTTAACCGGAGCAAACGGGGGTACAGAATCATGGAGAATTCCTTCATATGGTTTGATGAGTCTACATGCTGGATACAGATTGCAATTCGAAAAAAGTGCTTTGCAATTTAGAGCAAATGCCTTTAACCTATTAAATAGCTTTTATATTTCTGACGCAAGAACAAACCAGTTTGGAACAGCATTCGATGCTAACTCTGCTGGCGTATTTGTTGGTCAAGGAATCACGTTTAACCTTTCTTTAGGGTTTCAATTTTAATTAAGAAGTAAATAAATAATTATGAAAAAAATTGTATTATTATTTTCTCTGTTTACATGTTCTTTCGGAACAATGGCTCAAACAGATATACTAGACTCAAGGTCATATGGTATTGGTCAAACAGTAACAGTTAGCGGTGTTGTTACAAATGGTTCTGAATTAGGATCAATTAGATACATGCAAGATGGTACTGCAGGAATCGCTGGATATGGAGGTCCTATTACTGGTGCAAGTCGTTATGATTCAGTTACAGTAACCGGTCCATTAGTAGATTTTAATGGTTTATTAGAGATTTCAACTGTAACTAATATAGTTAATCACGGACCAGCTGTTAATACACAAGTTCCAATTCAAATTCCGATTACTTCTGCAAATGAAACACTCGAGTCTCAATTGGTAGAGTTACAGAATGTGACTTTTGTTCAAACAGGTAATTTTGCTGCAGGAAACAGCACTGTTCAAGTAACTGATGGAACAAACACTTTAGATGTAAGAATCAATGGAACTACAAATATTGATGGTACTGCAATACCAACTGGTCCTGTAACAATTACAGGTTTAGTGGGGCAGTTTAGTACAAATTATCAAATTGTACCGAGAGATTTAAATGATATCGTGGCATACGTAGCTCCGGCATTTGAAATCAATGTTTTATTAAATGGTACAACTGTATTGAATAATAATAATTTCTTTATTGGAAACTCGTCAACAGTTAATGTTACAATTGAAAATCAAGGATCCACAAATCTAGTTGTTACAGGAGCTTCGTTTACCGGGGCTGATGCTGCAATGTTTTCTTCAGATATAGTTGGAGGTACAATAGCTGGACTTTCTTCTCAGAATTATACAATAAACTTTACGCCAACAGGGAATGGAAGTAAATTTGCTTCAATTCAAATTGGTTCAAATGATACAGATGAAAATCCTTACACAATTAATTTTGAAGGAGTTGGACTTGATAATTTAGCAACTGAGCCAACAGCTAATGCTTCAGGATTAACATTTCCATTATTAGAATCTTATACTGTTGGAGGCCAATACAATGCAGGTGTTGGAGCAACAAAATACATTGTGTTATGGAAAAATGGTAGTGCAATTACAGGTGTTCCTGCAGATGCAACAACGTATCTAAGAGGTGATGTTGTAGGAGACGCAAGAGTTGCTTATGTTGGAACAGGTACTTCATTTACACCAAGAGGAGTTATCGCTAATCAAGATTATTATTTCGCAGTTTATGCTTTTAATGGTTCTGGTGGATTTGAGAATTATTTAACTACAAATCCAGCTACTGGTAATGTTACAAGTTTAGGTGAAAATATTGGTTCTTATTATGGGGCAATTACAACATCATCACCTTCTTTAAGAACAGACTTAACAGCATTAATCAATCCTCATACTCAAATTTCATATTTCAACTATAAACAAACAGTTTTAGCTGAATTTGAGGTTAGAGATACAACATTGGGAAGATCAGTAGTTACATGTGTGTACTCTGGAGAGAATAAGATTTTTAATGATCCATTTGATTGGACTGCAACTGGCTATTCTAGAGAGCATTCATTTGCGCACTCTTGGATGCCAACATGGCCTTGCGATAATCCTGAAGAACCAGAATATACAGATCAGCACAACCTTTTTCCTTCAAACTTAAGTGAGGCAAATTCTCCAAGAAGTAACTTACCTTTGGGCGAGATTGATGGAAGTACTGTGCAGTCATATTTAGAAGGTGCAGTTGGTTTTCAAGGGTCGCAAATGGTTTATGAGCCAAGAGCAAGTCACAAAGGGAATGCTGCAAGAGCAATCTTCTATATGGCAACTGCTTACAACTTTAAATTGACAGCTGTGGTAGCGGCTGATAAGCAAGATCAAGATTTATTGAAAAATTGGCATTTTGCTGATTTACCTGACAACTATGAAATAGCAAGAAATGAATACATCTACGATCTTCAAGGAAATAGAAATCCTTTTATCGATTCAGTTGATTTCGTTTGTCACATTGATTTTGATCAAAACACATACATCGCAACTGGTTGTAGTGCTGATGTAAACGAATTGGTTGAATCAAATTTGGTTGTTTATCCTATCCCTTCTAAAGACATCGTTTACGTTCAAGTTAATGGTGCTGAAATTACAGCGTATGAGTTAGTTGACATGGCAGGGAAAGTCGTGAGTAAAAAAGAAAATATCTCTAAACCAGTAGTAACTTTTGATGGAGGTGATTTAAATTCTGGAACTTATTTTATTAAAGTACAAACATTGTACGGTTCTGCTCAAAAGAAAATGATCATTGACTAAAATGTTAAAATACGTACTATTTTTTATAATGGGAGCAGGCCTTTTGGCCTGCTCTTCTGTTAATACCATTTCTGTAAATTCGGCTTCAATCATTGTTAGTAATGTAACAAATGGGAGTACAGGGGTTGACACCATCATTAAACCGTATAGAGATTCTTTGGACGATGAAATGAAGGCAGTTATAGCGATTTCTAAGCATGATTTTGTAAAAGATCGACCAAATAGTCCGTTGAACAATTGGTGTGCCGATGCCTTGCTTAATTGTAATGAGATTCAACTTGATTCAGTTTATCCTACAATTGCTTTGTTGAATGTTGGTGGAATCAGAAGTACAATCAATAAAGGGGAAGTTACTTTGGGTGATCTATTTAAATTGATGCCTTTTGATAACGAAGTGGTCATTGTAAAAATGCCGATAAGCTCCTTAAAGGATATTCAATCATATATAATCGCATCTGGAGGAGAACCAATCGCTGGTGCTGAATTAATCCAGTCTGAATTAGTACTCAATCATAAGGAGGTAACTGAATATTTTTGGATCATTACTTCAGATTATTTATTTAATGGGGGAGATAAAATGAATTTTTTTAAATCCAATTTAGAAGTAATTCAAACAGGTGTTTTATTGAGAGATGTATTTATCTCTGTTGCAAAAAGTCAAGAAGTATTTCATTTTTCAAGTGAACAACGAATTAAATTTTAGAATGAAACGAAGAAGATTTATTAAAAACTCATCTGTTATTGCAGCTGCTTCTTTAACGCTTCCTTCAGTTGTTTTGAAGGAAAGAAATCAGAGGGTAAAATGTATAACAATCTTGCATACGAATGATACTCATTCGAATATCGACCCTTTTCCTGAGAATCATGCCAAATATCCAGGAATGGGTGGGGTTGAAAAACGCTTCGAATTAATCCAACAAATTCGTAGCGAACAGGAACATGTTATTTTATTGGATGCAGGTGATATATTTCAAGGAACCCCATACTTTAATAAATACGGTGGCATTTTAGAAATGAAACTTATGACAGCGTTAGGATATGACGTTGGCACAATGGGAAATCATGATTTTGATGGTGGTTTGGAAGGGTTTGCAAAGGCTCGAGCCTTTGCAGACTTCCCTTTTGTTTGTGGTAATTATGATTTTAAAAATACACCTGTTGACGGGTTGACGGCGCCAACTACCATGATAGAAAAAGGGGGACTTAAAATTGGCGTATTTGGAGTTGGGGTAGAGCTGAAAGGCCTTGTCCCCGACGTAAAATTTGGTGAAACAAAATATCTTTCGCCGATAGAAGTTGCGCAAGACTGTGTGCGAGAATTACAAGAAAAGAATTGTGATTTAATTATTTGTTTATCTCATTTAGGTTATTCTTATGAAACAGATAAAATATCGGACTTAAAGCTGGCACAAGAAACAAAAGGAATACATCTTATTATAGGTGGACATACTCACACTTTTTTGGAAGAACCTACTGAAGTTTTAAATCTTGATGGAGAAATTACACTCGTAAATCAAGTAGGTTGGGCAGGGATTAACTTGGGAAGAATTGATTTTGAAATTGAGAAAAAATCATTTGCAAGAAAAGATTTAATGATTGTACAATAATTAATCAACCTTTGTAGTTATTAATTCGTTATTTTGATAATACTTAAATAGATTGACTATGAAATTGAATGCTCTTCCATTAATCATGTTCCTAACCTTAACAACAATTACCTTTTCGCAGCAAGAAGTTATTGTTATTGATAGAGAAGAATACGATCAAAAATACAGCTCTCCCAAAAACATAAAATTAAATGAAAACACACATGTTTTTAAATTTGCTCCATTAAACATGATTGTAGGAGAAATAAATTTTGGGTACGAAAGACAAATTAGTCAAAAAGGGAGTTTAGATTTTGAAATTGGTCCAACGATTTCAAAAATTGGATTCAATGTAAATAGTCATCTCATGGATCAATGGAGTCAGCCTACAGCTGTTGATGAAACTGGCCTTGGTGTTTTGTTAGGAATTGGTTATCGTTTTTATCCACTGGATAATACGGAAGCTTTAAATCGTTTTTATGTGTCTCCAACAATGAAATATAAGGTTTACAATCATTTTGAGAGAGATTTAACGAATACACTTGGTGATGAAAAGGGCCAAAATTCAAATTTGAATTTCACGTTTAATTTTGGATATCAAACTTGGTTGGCGAAGTCGTTTTCTATGGATTTTTATGCAGGTCTTGGAATTGGATACCAGCAAAGAACAGATCATTCAATCGTAAATGAATTTAATGGTTCAAGTTGGGGATATAAATGGCAGCAACAAAGTTCATCAGGTGCGAGATATGTTTTCACAGCGGGAATAAAAATTGGAATTGGTAAAGAGTAATTTAGGTTAAATTCTAATTTTTGAAATATGTTAATGAAGTTTTTTTTATTTCTAATCTTAAATTTTGCGGCACTGGCAATAGGCGGGTTGTTTACTGGAAGCGGTGTTTCTTCTGATTGGTATAATAATCTTAACAAAGCCCCTTGGACTCCACCAGGTTGGGTGTTTGGTTTTGCATGGACGTTGATTATGATTTTGTTCACATTCTATATGGCTAATGCAGTAACGTTAACAAAGAATCCAAAGGCTTTAGTTTTCATTTTTGCAATTCAATGGATTCTTAATGTGATATGGAATCCAGTATTTTTCTACTTTAATAACGCCTTTTTAGGGCTAGTTGTGATTAGCGCCTTGACAATACTCATTGCTTTTATTTTTATTCGATATTGGCCAGATTTAAAAATGAAGTCATTTTTTATTCTACCATATTTTCTCTGGTTAATCATTGCAACTTCATTAAACGCTTATATTTTTTTAAAAAATTAAGTAATATTCTAGTTAATGTTTTTTTCTTGAAAAAATCTAGTATAAAAAAAGGCAGTCATTTCGACTGCCTTTTTTTAAATACTCTATACTTTTCTTATAAATGTATCACTTCATCATATGCAGCTGCAGCAGCTTCCATAATTGCCTCAGACATTGTCGGGTGAGGGTGAACAGTTTTAATTAATTCATGACCAGTAACTTCAAGTTTTCTAACTGCTACTAATTCTGCTACCATTTCAGTAACATTAGCTCCAATCATATGGCCTCCTAATAATTCGCCATACTTGGCATCAAAAATTAATTTAACGAAACCGTCTTTCGCTCCAGCAGCACTCGCTTTTCCAGATGCAGAGAATGGGAATTTTCCAATTTTCAATTCATAACCAGCTTCCTTAGCTGCTTTTTCTGTCATTCCAACAGATGCAATTTCTGGAGAACAATAAGTACATCCTGGGATGTTTCCGTAGTCTAATGTTTCAGGATTATGACCTGCAATTTTTTCCACACAAATAATTCCTTCAGCAGATGCAACATGCGCTAATGCCGCAGTAGGAATAACATCACCGATGGCATAATAACCAGGGATGTTCGTTTGGTAATAATCGTTTACTAAAATTCTACCTCTATCAGTAACAATTCCAACATCTTCTAATCCGATGTTTTCAATATTTGCTTCAATTCCAACAGCAGAAAGAACTACATCGCACTCAATTTTCTCTTCTCCTTTGGCAGTTTTAACTGTTACAATACAGTTTTTACCTTTTGTATCAACAGATTCTACAGAAGAACCAGTCATTACTTTTACTCCTGCCTTTTTAAATGATTTTTCCAATTGTTTTGAAACATCAACGTCTTCAATTGGAACGATGTTTGGCAAATATTCTACAACAGTTACCTCAGTTCCTAATGTTTGGTAGAAATACGCAAATTCAACTCCAATCGCTCCTGATCCAACAACAACCATTTTCTTTGGTAAGCTTGGTAATGTTAAAGCTTCTCTATATCCAATTATTTTCTTTCCATCTTGCGGCAAGTTTGGTAATTGTCTTGATCTAGCACCTGTTGCAATGATAACAGCTTTAGATGCAGTGTAATCCGTAGATTTCCCATCTTCGCCTGTAACAGCTACTGTTTTACCAGCCTTAATAACTCCATTTCCTTTAAGAACATCAATTTTATTCTTTTTCATTAGGAATTGAATTCCGTTACTCATCCCGTTAGCAACGCCACGAGAACGGTCAATTATTGCGTTAAAGTCTGCATTTGCATCCTTTACAGTAATCCCATAATCACTTGCATGAGTTAAGTATTCAAAAACATTCGCGCTTTTTAAAAGTGCTTTTGTAGGGATACAACCCCAGTTTAAACAGATACCGCCTAAAGATTCTCTTTCAACGATTGCAGTTTTTAATCCTAATTGAGAAGCACGAATGGCAGTAACATATCCACCAGGTCCACTTCCAACAACAATAATATCGTAACTCATATTCTTCTTATTTTCTGTTGCGAATTTAATGAATTCTTAATAATTCGCAATGAAAAATTCATTCTAAGTAAATACTGAACACAATTGTTTAAAACTGTTGGATAAAGTCGGAGGTAAGAAGTTCTCAACTATTTTTTTTAACTATTTTTGTAGCACAGTAAAAATCATATGGAAAGTACAACACAACAAGTCGCAACTTTAGAGCAAGCAGTAGAATTAGGTTTGTTACCTGAAGAGTTTGAAATGATTAAAGAAGTATTGGGTCGAACGCCAAACTTCACAGAAACAGCTGTTTATTCTGTGATGTGGTCGGAACACTGCTCTTATAAAAATTCAATTCATTGGTTGAAGAAATTACCAAAGGATGGTCCTCATATGCTTGTAAAAGCAGGTGAAGAAAACGCAGGATTGGTAGATATCGGTGAAGGATTGGGATGTGTTTTTAAAATAGAATCACACAATCACCCAAGTGCGTTAGAACCATATCAAGGTGCTGCAACTGGTGTTGGAGGTATAAATAGAGATATTTTCACGATGGGAGCAAGACCTATCGCACAATTAAATTCGCTTCGTTTTGGGAATTTAGAGCTTGATAGAACTAAATGGTTAGTGAAAGGTGTTGTAAAAGGAATCGGTGATTACGGAAATTCATTCGGTATTCCAATCGTTGGTGGTGAAGTGTTTTTTGATGACTCATACAATACAAACCCATTGGTGAATGCATTTTCTGCTGGAATTATTGATACTAAAAAAGTGATTTCCGCAACTTCAAAAGGTCCAGGTAACCCTGTGTTTATTGTTGGTTCTTCAACGGGTAAAGACGGAATTGCTGGAGCAGCATTTGCATCGAAAGATATTACAGAAGATTCAGCAAATGATTTACCATCTGTTCAAGTAGGTGATCCATTTATGGAGAAATTACTTTTGGAAGCAACAATGGAGCTTTCTGAAACAGATGCTGTTGTGGGTATGCAAGACATGGGTGCTGCCGGTATTACTTGTTCTTCTTGTGAGATGAGTGCTGCTGGAAGTGTTGGAATGGATGTTCATTTGGATAAAGTTCCAACGCGTCAAGAAAACATGTTGCCTTATGAGATTTTGCTTTCTGAATCACAAGAGCGTATGCTTGTAGTTGTTCAAAAAGGAAAAGAAGATGTTGTAAAAAGAATTTTTGATAAATGGGATTTACACGCTGAAGAAATTGGTGTTGTTACCGAAGGCGGAAGAGTGAGGTATTTCATGAATGGAGAAATCGTTGGTGATGTTCCAGCTGAATCTTTAGTTCTTGGTGGAGGAGCTCCAGTAAATATTCGTGAGTATTCTGAACCTGCTTATTACCAAGAGTATAAAAAATTCAATATTGATTCAATTGAACAACCAGATAATTTAAAAGAAATTGGTTTTAAATTGTTACAACACCCTAATATCGCTTCAAAAAGATGGGTTTATGAGCAATACGACTCAATGGTTGGAACGAAAAATATGACAACAAATAGACCAGCAGATGCGGCTATCGTTAATATTAAAGGAACGAATAGAGGTCTAGCAATGACGGTTGATTGTAATTCTAGATATGTAAATGCTGACCCTGAAGTTGGAACAATGATTGCAGTTTCTGAGGCGGCTAGAAATATTACATGTGCAGGAGGGAAACCAAGTGCAATTACAAATTGCTTGAATTTTGGTAATCCAAACAACCCGGAATCATACTGGCAGTTTGTTGGAGCAATTAAAGGAATGTCGGCAGCTTGTTTGAAATTTGAAACGCCAGTAACTGGTGGAAATGTTTCATTTTACAATCAAACGAAAAAGGATGGGGTAGAAGTACCTGTATTCCCAACACCAACAATTGGTATGATTGGGTTGGTAGATGATAAGAATAAAACAATGTCTCTTGATTTTAAGCAGAAAGGGGATTTGATTTTTATTATAGGTCAATCATACAATGATATTTCTTCTTCAGAATATTTAGTGTCACATCACGGTGTAAAGGCATCTCCAGCTCCATATTTCAATTTGGATGAAGAGTTTGAATTACATCAAGTTGTTTCAGGTTTAATTCACGAGAACTTAATTAACGCTGCGCATGATGTTGCAGATGGTGGGTTGTTTGTGACTTTAACTGAAATGGCGATGCCAAATGATCTTGGTTTCGACATTGTTACAGATAGTGAAATAAGAGAAGATGCATTTTTATTCGGGGAAGGACAAGGTAGAGTTGTCGTAACTGTTAACGAAGATCAAGAAGATGAGTTTTTAGAGTCAATGATGCAGTCTGGTATCAGTTATACTTTACTAGGTCATGTAACAAAAGGTAAATTAATGATTGATGATGAGCATTATGGATTTATAGCTGAAGCTAAAGATCTGTTTAACAATGCTCTTGGTAAAATACTAGAAAATTAGTAGATTGGTCATCACCATCATTCTTTAAAGATTTAAAATGGAGTATAATACAAGTAGAGGTCACTTACTATTGCCAGAATACGGAAGAAATGTTCAAAACATGATTTCGCATGCAATGGAGATCGAAGATAGGGAGGAACGTAATAGAGCTGCTTTGGCTATCATAGAAGTAATGGGTCAATTAAATCCACATTTGAGAGATGTTGATGATTACAGACATAAGTTGTGGACACATCTATTTGTGATGGCTGATTTTAAAATTGATGTTGATTCTCCATACGAAACTCCGAAAAGAGAAATGTTGGAAGAAAGACCAAAAGAAATGCCTTATCCAAAAAGTAAAATACGATTTGGTCATTACGGACAATATTCTCAGAAAATACTAGAAAGTGCAAAAGATATTTCTTCTGAAGAAGAAAAAGAGTACCTGACTCAAAAGATGGGTAACTTTATGAAAAAGCAATTTTTGGTTCATAACAATACTGCTGTTGAAAACAATGTTATTGCAATGCAATTGACGGAATTGGCTAAAGGTGAGTTAAAAATTGATAATCCTGATGAGTTAACTAGTACAAATCAAATGCTTAAAACATTAGGGCTTCAGAACAATCAAAACAACAATAATAGAAAGCCTACGAATCGTAAAAAAACGTATTCAAATAACAATAATAATAACAAGAAGAAATATAAGAAATAGATGGCGTCATTTGAAATTCATGGAGGAAAAGCACTTAAAGGAGAATTAATCCCTCAAGGGGCAAAAAATGAGGCGCTACAAGTTTTATGTGCTCCTCTTTTAACCGAAGAGAAGGTCACTATTTCTAATATCCCTGACATTGTAGATGTTAATAAGCTGATTGGTTTGCTCCAGTCGATGGGTGTTAAGATTGAAAAAGTTGAAAAAGGAACTTATATTTTTCAAGCGAAAGATGTTGACCTTGATTACTTAAAAACAGAAGACTTCAAGAACAGAGCAAGTTCATTGAGGGGATCAGTAATGATCGTTGGACCGCTTTTAGCTAGATTTGGAATTGGCTATTTACCAAAACCAGGTGGAGATAAAATTGGACGCAGAAGATTGGATACGCATTTCGAAGGGTTTAAAATGTTAGGTGCATCGTTTAATTATGATGCTGGTGAACATTTTTATTCTGTTGAAGGGAAAAAATTGAAAGGAACCTACATTCATTTAGATGAAGCGTCGGTTACAGGAACGGCTAACATTGTAATGGCTGCTGTGATGGCAGATGGTGAAACTACTATTTACAATGCAGCATGTGAGCCTTATTTACAACAGTTGTGCAAGATGTTGAACTCGATGGGGGCAAACATTACTGGTATTGGTTCAAATTTGATTAAAATAAATGGTGTTAAAAAATTAGGTGGCTGTTTTCACAGAGTATTACCAGATATGATTGAAATTGGTTCTTTCATTGGTCTTGCTGCGATGACAGGTTCTGAAATCACAATTAAAGATGTAAGCTGGGAAAATCTTGGAATTATACCTACAATCTTTAGAAGATTAGGAATTAAATTAGAACGAAGAGGAGATGATATTTATGTCCCTGCTCAAGAAAGTTATGAAATTGAATCGTTTATCGATGGTTCAATCATGACTATTTCTGATGCTCCGTGGCCAGGTTTTACACCTGATTTACTTTCAATTGTTTTGGTTGTGGCGACACAAGCAAAAGGAAGCGTTTTGATTCACCAAAAAATGTTTGAGTCTAGATTGTTCTTTGTTGATAAATTGATCGATATGGGGGCTCAAATTATTTTATGTGATCCACATAGAGCAACAGTAATTGGATTGGATCGCAAGTTCGACTTAAAGGGTATTTCAATGACATCTCCAGATATTAGAGCAGGTGTCTCTTTATTGATAGCAGCATTATCTGCAAAGGGTAAATCTACAATTCACAATATAGAACAAATTGATAGAGGATATCAAGATATTGATATTCGTTTAAATAATTTGGGTGCTGACATTAGACGAATCGGATAATGAAATATTTCTTTTTAATAGCTCTTTTTGGTTTGTTAAGTTTTTCTAGCAAAGTTGACTCTGTCAAACCTGGAGATAAAGCTCCTGAAATTGAATTAATTAATCCTTCTGGAAAGACGATTAAACTTTCAAAATTGAAAGGTAAAATGGTGCTTATTGATTTTTGGGCATCATGGTGTGGGCCTTGTAGAAGAGAAAATCCTAATGTCGTAGAAGCTTATAATAAGTATAAAAAGAAGAAATTCACAAATGCCAAAGGATTCGAAGTTTTTAGTGTTTCTTTAGATAGAAATGAAGAAGCTTGGAAAAAGGCAATTGAGTCTGATGGTTTGGTTTGGACTAATCACTGTTGGGATAAATTGAATGGTGCCTCGCGTGATTATGGTGTGAGTTCAATTCCTACAGCCTTTCTAGTGAACGGTAAAGGTGAAATAATTGCTTCGGGAAGTGAGTTGAGAGGCTTAGGACTTCATCTGACACTTGATAAATATTTGAAGTAAATGCAATTTTTTCCGACTTCAATAGGTAATTTGTCTTAAAATTCATTTCATGGTAAATTCGTTGACAAATTATGTTCTGTTATGTTTAGCGATAATTATTTCATGTTTTGGACGTTCACAGCAAATTTATGAAGCTGAAATAGATAGTATAAGTAAAGTAATCGACATTCATGATTTAACTCCACTAGAAAAAGCAAAGAGTTACGACCGGCTAGGAATGCTTTATTATTACAGGCAAGATTATCCAAAGGCGATATTCAACAGGAAAAAGTCTGAGAAAATATATTCTGAAGAAGGATCATTAAAAAATCAAGTCAAATCGCTTGAGTTTATTGGGGTCATGTATTCCCAAATAAGTAATCATGAAAAAGCATTGTCTTTTTTTATTAAGGCACTTAGAGTAGCGGAAGACTTGAGTGATGAGACGGTTAATAACTCACTGTACTTGAATATTGGAACCACCTATATTGAGGCAGAAGATTTTAAAAACGGTATACGATACATTAAAAGAACCTTGCCTTTTTATAAGAAATTGCAGAATAAAAATTTAGCAGTAGGTTATATTAATATTGGAATTGGATATGCTGGATTAGCTCTTCCTGATAGTGCTTTGTGGTATTATGAGACGGCATTAAATATTGTTAAAACCAAAAAGTATGATGACTGTCTTTCTGGTTCTCTGATTAATTTAGGTGATTTACAGTTAAGTAATAACAGATATGATACTGCCTACGACTATTACATTGAAGCACTCAATTATTTTGAAAAAAGTAATGATACAAGAGGTGTTTGGCATTCAAAATTTGGAATTGCATCAGTATTGAAGTCTAAAAAAAAGTATGCTGAATCAAAAGAAATTCTATTAAATGCTGTCAGTTATTTTAATAAAATAAATGATTTTAGTTATTTGTTGAGCTGTTATGAGTTGTTGAGTGAAATAGAGTATGAATTAAATGATTTAAAATCTGCAATTCGGTTTAAAAACATTTATAGTGAGTTAAAGGATAGTGTTTTCTCTCAACAGACAACCGAATCGCTTACGAATCTTCAAATGTCATATGAAATTGACAAACTGGAAAGAGAGAATAAATCGGATTTACAGATAATTGAGCAGGAAAGTAAAATTAACTCACTTTGGTGGGCTGTTTTTTCTAGTACGTTAATAATTATTGTTGTTATAACTATGTTGTTTTATCATCGAAACATGAGTCAGAAAAAAATTGTAGAAGTACGACTGCATAATTCTCAGTTAGAAAAAACATTGTTAGAAAACGAATTGAATTATAGTAACAATGAACTTGAGAATTTTGCCTTGCAAATTGTACAGAAAAATGAATTCATAAGCTCTGTCAAAAAGGACCTTAAAAAAATTAAAAATGCTTCAAATAGCGATAGTCATGATCAGCTGAATCTATTGAGTGTAAAGATTAATCAATCATTAAAGCATAATGAAGATTTAGATCTTTTTACTGAAAGAGTGGATAAAGTAAATAATATGTTCTTTGCCAATCTGACTAAAATCTATCCTAATTTAACTAAGAATGAACAGCGATTATGCGCCTTGCTTAAGCTGAACTTAACATCAAAAGAAATGGCTCTACTGACAAATGTCTCAGAAGGAGCAATTACCATGGCAAGGTACCGTTTAAGGAAGAAATTAAATTTAAATAAGGAAGTTAGGCTCAATGATTTTTTTAATAATTTAATTTAAGGTTGTTATTAATTTATTTTAAGTCTTCTCTAATTGTATATGTATACATAATGTTAAGTTCTTGAAAAACAATATCTTATATTTAAAGTGTATATGTTAAATTGTTTTCGGTTAAATGATAATATACATTCTGTATAGTTTTTGTTAGTCGTATTTTTAAGATGAAATGATGGTTGTTTCTTTAATTTGAAAAATAATTAAATCAAGCAATTATGAAATTCAGATTAAAGAGTGTTTTGGCAATTGTTCTATTCACGATTATCTATTGTAATGAACAGACTGTAATTTCTCAAGTACATCTAGTTGAAGGTTTTGAGACGGTTACCTTACCTAGTTTGCCTATTGGTTGGACGAAATTTACTGGAACGAACGGTTTAGGAGCCTCACAAGAATGGAATACTTCTAGTTCTTTACCTAGAACGGGCTCTAAGTGTGCTTACCTTTCATTTGAAAATGTAACTGGAGGATTAGCAC
>ENA-UOYN01000311-UOYN01000311.1-marine-metagenome-genome-assembly--contig:-NODE-311-length-23508-cov-4.127191_pt1 | contig 23508 bp, 21 predicted proteins | sample MGYA00238176_ERZ767358 | MGnify/ENA primary metagenome ERZ767358 (study PRJEB28950, sample SAMN06266238) | marine metagenome | isolation source: Columbia River Estuary | place: USA:Columbia River Estuary...
TCCTAAATAATCTTCAGCTGTTTTCTTCATTTTTTGAAGAATCATTGCTGAAATTTCTTGTGGAGTATATTGTCTATCGTCGATTACAACTCTTGGAGTATTATTATCTCCTTTAACAACATTATAAGGTACTCTTCCTGCTTCATCCTTCATCTCATCATAAGACGACCCCATGAAACGTTTGATTGAGTAAATAGTTTTTGTTGGATTCGTTATTGCTTGACGTTTTGCAGGATCCCCTACTTTTCGCTCTCCACCTTCAACAAATGCAACAATAGAAGGTGTAGTTCTTTTCCCTTCTGCGTTTGCGATTACTACCGGCTCACTTCCTTCCATTACAGAAACACAAGAGTTGGTAGTTCCTAAATCAATACCGATTATTTTTCCCATGACTTTTTTATTTTCTATTCTAATTATTTGAAAAGGTAAAGTCAATCTTTATGCCAATGGGGGTTTTAATTAAAAACATGACAATACTGTCAGAAATCGATGAAACTGTCGTCCATAATCGATTAAATAATACCGTCAAAATGTCAGAATCATATCCATTGTTGAAAAAATGACAGAAATTTAATCCAATGATTTAAACGAATTATCACTCATCTCAAGCAATTGTTCGTATTGATCAGGTGATAAATCGGAATGGAAATAACCAATAGGGTTTACTTTCTCACCATCTTTCACTACTTCATAATGTAAGTGAGGTCCAGTGCTTTTACCAGTAGACCCAATTAAACCAATCAACTCACCTCTTTTCACTTTCTGTCCTTTCTTAACTTTAAATACAGATAGATGGGCATATCTTGTTTTGTATCCGAAGCCATGATTTACAATAATAGACTTACCATATCCCCAACGATTATTTTCTATATCTTCAATATAACCATCACCAGTCACATATACTTCCGTACCTTGAGCAGCTGTAAAGTCAATTCCAGAATGCATTTGTCTCGTACGGTAAATTGGATCTACTCTATAACCAAATCCTGAAATAGCTCTTTTAAGTTCAGAATTTCTAACTGGTTGAATCGCAGGAATGCATGCTAACATTTTTTCCTTATTTTTTGCTAGATTCAATAGTTCTTTAAACGACAAAGACTGGGCATGAATTCTTCTTTCAATTTTGTCAATTCTTTGAGAAGTACTAATTAATAATTCTGAATTTGTTAACCCATTAAGATACGCATATTTCTCGCTACCACCTGTCCCCATCTGACGTAATTCCTTAGGAAAAGATTTAGCATGTAAAGCATTTCTATACATATCTTCATCACGCTGCTCAATATCAGACAAAGCCTTATCAACAAGATTTAAATCTTCATTCATTCTAGCTAGTTCATTCTTAACATTTGCTAATTCTGCCTTTAGATTTGCTTCTTTTGGAGAATTTATCTGACGCGTAAACACAAATGCCAAAACTAAGCCAAGCAAAATACTTGGTGCAGCCCATAGTAACGCACGAAATACCTTTCTGCTTACTGACAAATTAACCTCGTCATAAGCCAAGGTTTTTGCATTGAACTTGTAACGTTGCTTAGACATATTGCAAAAATAAGAAGTTTATTGATTCCCTTATGTTAATTAAGCTTAATGAAAATTAAAAGAAGAAGTATCTAGGAGAAGTTAAATAGATAGAAGTATTTATATTCGCAAGAAAAAAAATAAAATGAACTCATTTTTATCCAAACCATTTTATGGAAACGAAACTAAAGAATGGCTTATTTCTTTTGCAATCATTGCTGGCTCATTATTATTAGCAAAGATTTTATATTGGGCGATTGGTAAATACGTTAAGAAAATAACTGCTAAAACTGCTAGTAATCTAGATGACTTATTAGTTGACAAGCTAGAAGAACCAATTGTTTATGGCATCGGTATCATCGGATTTTATTGGGCCACCAATCGACTTCATTTTGGACAAGGAGTTGATAATTTTTTCGAACACTTCTTTGTAATTGTCTTTACACTAAACATAACATGGTTAATAGTTAGGACTATTGACGCCTTAATAGAAGAGTATTTGATGCCCTTGGTTGCAAAGTCAGAAAGTGATTTAGACGACCAATTGATGCCATTAATAAGAAGACTGTTTAAAGTTATTCTTTGGGCAATGGGGATTATTATCGGTCTAAACAATGCCGGATTTGATGTTGCTGCATTGATTGCAGGACTTGGTATTGGAGGACTTGCTCTTGCATTAGCAGCACAAGACACTGTGAAAAATATCTTTGGCGGGATAATGGTATACATTGACAAACCATTCAAATTAAAAGATCGTATAAAAATAAATGGTCACGATGGTTTTGTTGAAGAAGTTGGTATTAGAAGCACTCGAATGAGAACATTGGAAGGTCGAGTTATTACCTTGCCTAACGCAAAATTTAGCGAAAATGCTGTCGAAAATGTCTCTGCAGAACCCACTAGAAAAGTAATTACTAACCTTGGACTAACATACGAAACTCAACCCGCTAAGATGCAAGAAGCAATTAATTTACTTAAAGAAATTGCATCAAACAATCCAGGAGTTGATGAAGGAACGATTGTTTCGTTTAATTCATGGGGTGATTTTTCCATGGGAATCCTATTTATTTATTTCATAAAACCAGAAGCTGATATTTTAGGCGTTCAAACTGAAATAAACATGGAAATACTTACTCAATTTAACGAGGCCGGATTAGATTTTGCTTATCCAACACAAACCATCTATAGAAAATAGAATTATCTCCTTAAAAAAGATAATTTTGTGACACTTATATAACTTAAAAGGAAATAAGAATGACAGTTTCAGAAATTCGTTCAGCATTTTTTAATTATTTTGAATCTAAAGGACACGAGATTGTTCCGAGTGCGCCAATGGTTGTAAAAGATGATCCTACTTTGATGTTTATCAATGCGGGAATGAATCAATTTAAAGATTTCTTTTTAGGCAATGCAACCCCAAAAAACCCAAGAATTGCTAATTCACAAAAATGTTTGCGTGTTTCTGGAAAACATAACGACCTTGAAGAAGTTGGAGTTGACACATACCACCATACAATGTTTGAAATGCTTGGAAACTGGTCATTTGGCGATTATTTCAAGGAGGAAGCAATCGAATGGGCCTGGGAACTTTTAACTGAAGTCTATAAAATTCCAAAAGATAAATTATATGTTACCGTTTTTGAAGGAGACGAGGCAGATGGAGTGCCAAGAGATGAAGAATGCATTGAAATTTGGAAAAAATACATCTCTGAAGATCGAATTATATTAGCATCAAAAAAAGATAACTTCTGGGAAATGGGTGATGTTGGACCATGTGGGCCATGTACCGAAATTCATGTTGACCTTAGAGATGATTCTGAAAAACAAAAAATTGACGGTAAGTCTCTAGTTAATGAAGACCATCCGCAGGTTATTGAAATTTGGAATAACGTTTTCATGCAGTTTAACCGAAAAGCAGACGGAAGTCTTGAATCACTTCCTGCAAAGCATGTAGATACAGGAATGGGACTTGAAAGACTAGCAATGGCACTTCAAGGAAAACAATCAAATTACGATACAGATTTATTTCAAGCTTTGATTAAGCACATGGAAACAAAATCGGGTGTTAAATATGGTGAGAAAGAAGAAACAGATATTGCACTAAGAGTTATTGCAGATCATATAAGAGCTATTTCATTTTCAATTGCTGATGGACAACTTCCATCAAATACTGGAGCGGGTTATGTGATAAGACGTATATTAAGAAGAGCAGTTAGATACGGTTACCAAACATTAAACATGAAAGAATCTTTCATGGCTGATTTATCAGGTGTTTTAACTGATCAAATGGGAGATCCATTTTCTGAATTAATTACGCAAAAATCACTCATCAAGAAAGTGATTCACGAAGAAGAACAAAGCTTTTTCAGAACTTTAGAACAAGGATTGAAAAGAATTGATGTTGTAATTGAAAATACTCGAAAAGAGAACAACTCAGTTATAGACGGGAAAACTGTTTTTGAATTGTACGATACATTTGGATTTCCGGTTGACCTTACATCTCTTATTGCAAGAGAAAATGGTATTTCAATTAACGAACAAGAATTTGAGACTGAATTAACAAAACAAAAAGAAAGATCTAGAGCTGCTACCGCAATGGAAACTGGCGATTGGATTCAGTTGATAGATGACAATATTGAAGAATTTGTTGGATATGATTTATTATCAACATCAATAAAAATTGTTAAGTATCGAAAAGTAATTCAAAAACAAAAAGAATTTTTCCAAGTAGTTTTCAATTTAACTCCGTTTTATCCAGAAGGAGGAGGTCAAGTTGGTGATACAGGATACATTGAATTTGACGGAGAAAAAACATCTGTTTTTGACACGAAGAAGGAAAACAATTTGATCATTCATTTAATGCAAAAGTTACCTGAAAACATAGATCAAACCTTTACGGCTGTTGTGAATGCATCTAAGCGTCAAGCGTCCGCGAACAATCACTCTGCTACCCATTTGCTTCATCATGCACTTAGAACTGTTTTAGGTGACCATGTTGAACAAAAAGGATCTTTGGTTTCAGCTGAGTATTTGAGATTTGATTTCTCTCATTTCGAAAAAGTTTCAGAAGAACAATTAACGCAAATTCAATCAATTGTTTCGAAAGAAATTCGAGCAAATATCGCCTTAGACGAAAAGCGAAATGCACCCATGGAACTTGCTAAAGAAATGGGAGCAATGGCTCTTTTTGGTGAGAAATATGGCGATACTGTACGTGTTATTAAATTTGGAGACTCTGTCGAACTTTGTGGAGGAACACACGTTAAAGCGACAGGAGAGATAGGTTTATTCATCATAACTTCAGAAAGCGCAGTAGCTGCAGGTGTAAGAAGAATTGAAGCTATTACTTCAGAAAAAGCAGAGGCGTTTTATGCGAAAAAAGCTTCTCAACTAGATGAGCTTTCTAAAACATTAAAAAATCCGAAAGACATTCTTAAAGCTGTTAATGATTTAATCATTAAAAATAATGCATTGAGTAAAGAGATTGAATCGTTTCAAAAAAATCAAGCGAAGCAGATAAAAAATGACTTAAAGCAAAAGATAAGCAGCATTAATGGCTACAATGTCTTAGCAGAAGAAATTGAATTAGATGCAGGCTCAATTAAAGACATACTATTCCAATTGAAAGGTGAAAATTCAGATTTTATTGGAATAATTGGAGGTAAAGACAAGGATAAGTGCAGCCTTAGTGTTATCATTTCAGATAATCTTGTAGAATCGAAAGACCTTCATGCAGGAAACATGATTAAGGAAGTCGCTAAATTAATCCAGGGAGGAGGAGGCGGACAAGCGAATTACGCTACCGCCGGTGGAAAAAACGCGAATGGATTGACAGAAGCAATATCAAATATTAAAGCAAAACTATAGATGCAAACTAAAAATGTACTTCTTCTGACCTATTATTGGCCGCCATCCGGAGGAGCAGGAGTACATCGATGGTTAAGATTTTCCAAATACTTTAAAGAAAACAACTGTGAATTAACAGTTTACTGTCCTGAGAATGCTGCTTGGCCAGCCATTGATTTAGAATTACAAAACCAAGTATCTCCTGACATAAAGGTTATTCGACGTAAAATATTTGAACCTCACAAATACCTTCAAGGAAAAGTATCGACTGGAGTAGGCTTCACTCAAACGAAAAAACAATCCCTTTTTAGCCGATTGATTGTTTGGGTAAGAGGAAATTTATTCATTCCAGATTCACGCGTCTTTTGGATAAAACCAAGTACTCGTTTTTTACTTAAATACCTGAAAGAGCATCCTGAAATTAACACAATCATTTCAACAGGACCTCCGCACTCTATGCATCTAATTGCTCGTAATTTAAAGCGGAAAACAGGAATAAAGTGGATTGCAGACTATCGAGACCCATGGACACAAATCGATTTTTATCAAGATTTATTGCCTGGAGAAAGAGCTGATAAAAAACACAAGAGACTAGAAAAAGAATGTTTGGTTGAACCCGATGAAATTGTAACAGTCAGCAATGCTTGTGCAGAAGGACTCGCTGAAATAGCAGACAGAAAAATTCATGTTGTCACGAATGGTTATGAATTTACCGAATTTAAATCAGAGGAAATTAAATTAGATGATTCTTTTTCAATTTCACATTTAGGATCAATGCCATTTGCTAGGAATCCAAAAGTATTATGGGCTGCCTTGAGTAACTTAGTTAAGAATCCATTATTTGCTGAAAGATTAACAATCAACCTCATTGGAACAGTAGATTACCAAGTTCTTAATTCAGCAAAAGAATATGGATTGGAAAAATACATTCACCTAACTCCACCAATTTCTCATCAAGAAAGCATTGAATTACAGCGATCGACTCAATTACTACTTTTAGTTGCAAACAGCTCTGGAAATGTTAAAGGAATTTTAACTGGTAAGTTTTTTGAATACTTAGGAGCTAGGCGACCAATTATTGCAATTGGAGAGCAAAATAGTGATTTAAATAAAGCTGTCATCGATACCACTTCAGGATATTTCTCCCATTTCGAAGACAATAAAGGTCTCGAAGAATATCTCGCAAATGCATTCAATCAATACTGTGATAACTCACTCTCTGCAACAACAACCAATATTGATCAATACAATTCTGCTGTATTAGCGAAAAAATTTATGGACTTATTGTGAAAAATTGAACCTTAGGGCATCTTATTTGTACAGTGTAACAAAAAAGATACAAATGGCTCGATTTCTACTTATCATTATAGGACTTTCTTTCTTCTCCTTTAACTCAAGTGCAAAAAGAATGGCACCTGAATTTTATAAATCCAAATCAATGATTGATGGAAACTTAAAGAAAAATGAATCAATTTTTCAATTCCAATTTCAAAGTTTGGATTACTATTACCAAAATCAATCGATTACATACAGCATTGATGGAAAACAATCAATGGCGATACTAGACAGTTTTGAGTTTACCGTAAGAACAACACCAGGAAAGCATATTTTTCAAATCTACATTGATGATGCTTATTATGAAATGTATTCTGACTCTCTAGAAATTGGTTCAAAAGCAATAGACACCTATTATCTATTTCCACGATACTCCATAATCCAAATTGAAGTGGACAAGCCATTAATTTACCTTTACCCAGAGAGAAAACAAAAGATATCCGTAGAAGTTGTTCCAACGGGGAAAATGAAGTTTACCTATCCAGAAATGAATGAAGAATGGAATGTAATTGCAAATCCAAATGGAACCATTGAATACAATAAAAACGAGTACAATTACTTATTCTGGGAATCGACTCAAGAATTTAATTTCTCCGGATTTGATTTAAATACTGGATATGTAGTAGAAGGAAAAGACATAACAGATTTTCTTGAAAATAAATTAAATGACGCTGGTTTTAACTCCTTTGAAATGGCAGATTTCATAACATATTGGGGTCCGCAAATGATTAATCATCCCCATTTATTCATCAAATTTCATCAAAATGAAGAATGCAATCAATTTGCCAGATTAAATATCGAACCACAACCAGACCATACGAATCGTTTCTATATGTCATGGCTTCCAATTTCATCTAATTACAATCCAAAACCACAAACAATCTCAAGATTTAATCGATCTGGATTTTCAGTTATAGAATGGGGTGGACAAGAATTGCATTTACAGAAAACACTCTCAAGATGAAAACTTTATTAATTGTATTTTCTACAATAATCGCATCGGTATCATTTGCAAATGAATCCAGGCCCAATGCACCCGATTTTCGCATCACTGATCAGAAAATGGATAGCTCTTTGACTGAAAATGAAACAAGATTAACATTTCATGTAAATCAATATTCAGCAAATAATTCGCGTATAATTTATGCTATTAATGCAATACAAGACACTTCGATTATTGATAACAATGGTAATTTTTCAATTAAATCAGACGCTGGGTCAAAGAAACTTGAATTTTTATTAGGTCTTAATTTTCATGAAATTTCAACTGATTGGATTGAATTTAAAGCAGGACAACATTATTTTATCGTTTTAAACTTTAGAAGTAGCATAGAAAATATTATGGTTAAAAAACCCGTGATTTATTGCTACCCTGAAGAAGAAACTCATATTGATATATCCCTCAAAATGACGAGTGAATTGACATTTACCTATCCAAAATATGAAAATGGATGGTCTTTCATTGCCAATCCTAATGGAAAAATCACACATAACAATCAATTCTATAACTATCTTTTTTGGGAATCAAATCAAGATTTCCCAATGAATACAATCGACTTTTCTAGAGGGGAAATAGTGGAATCATCTGAGTTACTGGAGTTTTTAGAAACTTCCTTAAATGAATTTGGTTTCAATTCAAAAGAAAAATCGGACTTCATAACTTATTGGTATCCAATTATGAAAGACGAAACAAATTTGTATATTTACTTTATGTTTAACGAAGAATGTAATATCTTCGCTGAACTAAATGTACAACCTACTCCTGATGTTATAGCACGTTTTTACATGTTATGGCAACCAGTAAACGAGTTGAAATCTTGGAAAACACCTGAAAATCAGAAGATTCCGAGATTTGATAGAACTGGATTTACTTTGTTGGAATGGGGAGGTGCAAAGTTAAATTGAATTAATTGAAAAGCTATTTATGAAGTTTTACATTATGACGTTGGTTTCTGTGGTTGTTGTATTGACTATTAAGTCTTATACACTTGAAGCGCAGGATAAAGTTGTCAATGATGTTGATGTAGAAAGAATGGCTAGTTGTAAATTAATTAATCATGCGGATACATTAAGGCATGAAAAAATGATTAATCGATTTGTATTTGACTTGGAAAAATCAGATGCATTGTATGAAAAATATAGTGGCTCTGCTGACTTTCCGAATGAAACATATAGTGACTTCGAAAGATTAAAACGAGTTGCCACACAACAAGAGCTAAACAATTTATTGGTACATGAATCCGGAATTGTTCGTGTTTATGCTCACAGAGCATTAATGGACAATAACATGTATGTGAACAAGTACCAATTGGAAATGTTGGCATCAGACACATCTTCAATAGCTGTTATTGATGGTTTAAGCTATTCAAAAATTGAGGTTAAAGACCTAGTTTCAAAACGTTTATTCAACTAAAAAGGAGATAGTTTCCTATCCCCTTTTCATTAACTTAACTTAAAACTAAGCATTATGTTTTGGTTGATTAGTAGTATATTTCCAACAAATATACGAACCTAAAAGCAATATCAAAGCCATAATTGCTCCTCCTTGCTCTCCATCACCAACAGACATGTGTGCTCCAAAAGCTAAAAGAGCATTAAAAAAGAATCCAGCGTAAGCCCATTCAGTTAACCACGTTTTTAACTTTGTAAACAACATAATCACACCTAAGATTTTTAATGTTGCCAAGGGAATTATTATCCATGCTGGAAATCCAAGAATTGGAAACAGTTGAACCATAACATCATAGTTCATAATATACATTGATGCAGACATGAGCATTAGTGCAGAAAATAATACTGTAAAAATCCAATGTGCAATTTTAATTTTTTTCATATTTACCTTGTTTTTAATTACCGTGGTAAATATAATGCTATTTACTTAATTAAGCATGAATTTGAATAAATATTTAAGATTATTTATGCGCAGCTGGATTAGCAAACAACCTTACCTCATCACCTGAGATTGTTTTCCCTCCAAGAATTATTAAACGCTCAACGATGTTTCTCAACTCTCTGATATTTCCTGTCCAATTTGTTTCTTGCAAGGCCTTTAAGGCGTCATCACTGTATGATTTTCTAGCAATTCCATGTTCAGAGCAAACAATTGTCATAAAATGCTCTGCCAAAACAGGGATGTCTTCTCTTCTATCATTTAATGACGGTACATGAATTAGAATAACAGCCAATCGATGATACAAATCCTCCCTGAAATTACCTTCTTCAATTTCTTTTCGAAGATCTTTATTTGTAGCTGCAACAATTCTTGCATTTACTTTAATGTCCTTTTCACCACCTACACGCTGAATCACATTTTCTTGCAAGGCTCTTAAAACTTTAGCTTGAGCACTAGCCGACATGTCACCAATTTCATCTAAAAACAATGTGCCACCAGAGGCCAATTCAAATTTACCTTTCTTTTGTTTGACTGCAGAAGTAAAAGCACCTTTCTCATGGCCAAACAATTCACTTTCAATTAGTTCAGCAGGAATAGCGGCACAATTGACCTCAATAAATGGATTTCCTTTGCGCTCACTGAGTTCATGTAATGATCTTGCTACCAATTCTTTTCCAGTTCCATTTTCACCTGTTACTAATACACGTGCATCAGAGGGAGCTACTTTTTCAATCATTTCTTTGATCTTAAGGATTCCTTCTGTTTCGCCTATAATTGAAGACCCTTTAAAACGATTAACCGTTTTCTTAAGTACTTTTTTCTCTTCAATTAAAGATGTTTTATCTCCTGCATTTCTAATTGTAACCAAAATTCGATTTAAATCTAAAGGCTTTTCTATAAAATCAAAAGCACCTTTTTTAATCGCCTGAACTGCAGTATCTATATTACCATGACCACTAATCATAATAACAGGAGTGTCAATATTTTCTTTAATCATTCCCTCAAGAACTTCCATTCCGTCCATTTCAGGCATTTTTATATCACAAAAAATAATGTCATAAGTGTCAGCCATGGCCATTTCCAATCCAATCTTTCCATTTTCAGCTTCAAAAACCTCAAACTCTTCAAATTCAAGAATTTCTTTCAACGCTCTTCTAATAGCTCTTTCGTCATCAATGATTAGTATCTTACCCATGCTAATTGTTATTTTTTATAAAGATAAAAGTATATTTTAATGTAATTCTTAGTCCTGCAAGTTTTTACGGAATGCCCCTTCTTTTAGTGAATAAGGAGAAACAAAAATTTCGTCAATTTCAAAACTATCGATAATCCATTTTATTTTGAGGGCAGCAATGGGTAACATTTCCTTTCTCATTGGAACGATCCATTCATGCTCTTCTCTTTCCTCTAATGAAGAATTAATTGTCCAATTTATTACATCTAACAAACGTTGTTTATTAATATTTACAAGTTGAGAAGAAGCTAAAAATTTCTTTTTATAAATCATTTCGTAAAAAGTTTCAAAGCTTCCTGAAGAACCAATAAGTGTTTTAACATCGTATCTTAATAATTGTTTCGATACATTCTCATCAAAGAACCGAATACAGCTATCAACAAAATCATTTGAAAGCACTGAAGGTTTATTTAACATTTGAAAGACACGAGAGACACCAATATCGGCGCTGCAGGCGAACTCTACTCCCGAGTCATTTGCAACGATGAACTCTGTACTTCCTCCACCAATGTCCATTATTAATTCTCTCCTTTTAAAATTGTGTAACCATAACACTCCATTATAGATGTATTCTGCCTCTTCGAGCCCTGTAATTATTTGAATATTAAGCCCTAGCTTAGTATAGACCTCATCACAAAATTGATTGCTATTTTTTGCACCTCTTAATGCAGATGTTCCGATTCCAATAATCGATTTAACCTTTTTCTTTTCAGCAACAATTGTGAATTTCTCTAAGGCAATTAACGCTCTATTTTTTGCTTCTTCAGTTAGTAAATTTTGATTAATACCATCCAAACCAAGCATTACAGCAATCTTTTCTGAATGAACAATATTCAAAGTATCGTTTGACACTTCTGCAATTAGTAAATTAAAAGTATTGGTACCAAGGTCAATTACGGCTTTAAGCATTTACAGAAGTTACGATTTTTTTAACCACTTTAAAAGATGTTTTAACCTTAAACGATGACCAAACTGTAAAATTCCATTTTTATAAAGTCTACTAGCGAGTAAAAGCATCAATATAGCGCTTAACATTAATACAATCAGTGAAACATAAATTTCATAAGCATGCCCTAAATCATACCCTTGAGATAGTTTCACCATCACAACTACAGGTGAAGTAAAGGGCAAATAATGAAACAACTGACTAAGCCCATTTTCAGGGAAATACAAACTATAATAGCCAGCATATAACGAGAGAAATAAAACAACTATTAAAGGAATTACAAATTGTTGTCCATCACTTTCAGAACCCATTGTTGAACCTAAAGCGGCAAACAAAGCTCCGTAGAAAAAATAACCAGCAATGAAGAACAAGATGAAAAATGTGATCATATTTCCGAATTGAATTCTTTCGTAAACCAATTCAATAAACTGGTTAGACCCAGAAGCATTATTTAAATTCTCCTGAATCAATCCTCCTCCTTCAATTGCCAATTGTTGAGCACTTAAATTTGCAGCATCAAGCATGTCTGGAAAAATCAATTCTCTCATTAAATACAATCCAATTCCAATTATTAAAATCCATATTAAAAACTGTAAAATTGCTGCCAAACCGATTCCTATTAGTTTTCCAACCAATAACTCTCTAGGCTTAACACTTGCCAAAAGAACTTCAACAATTCTGTTACTTTTTTCACGCGTAACACTTCGCAAGATTGTCATTCCGAACAAGAAAATAAATATAAAGATTACGATACCAAAAAAGAATCCTACCCAACCTCTTAAATCTGATGAAGTATCCTCTGGATCATAAACATCTCTGAAGCTCACATTTAATGGCTGTTTTATTTTTCGAAAATCAATCAAACTTAAATCCGTGAATTCATCAACCATTATCTCCTCAAGTCTTCTTTCATAATGGTATTGGATTTTCGTTTGCATATCAACAGAAGGCTTTTCTCGATAGAAAACATAGGCAGTCTTATTTGATAAAACCTTACCATTTACCTCCAAAAGAGCATCAAATTTTTGATACATTTTAGCATCACGAAACTCTTCTATTTCTACGTAACTATTAACAAAAGAATATTGAATTGAATTATCTTCATTCGCCATTATTTTATCGTCTAGCAAGCCTTCAGGATCAGCAATAACAACTTTCCAATTACTTTTAGATTCACCGCCATAAGTGAACAATAGGAATGTGATAGCTAAAACACTAATTGGTCCAATAAATGAAAAAAGGATAAATGAGCGAGAACTAATTCTTTCTTTCCATTCTCTGGCCGCGATTAACAAACTATTTCTCATCATCCAAAATTTTAACAGGTTGCACCAAATCGATAAAAACATCTTGCATTGATGGTAAAACTTCCCAGGCAGCCTCAATTTTCACCTCACCAATAAGGACTTTAAGTAGATCTTCAAATGAACTATCGTTTCTCATTTTAACACGAACTTCAAATCGATCATCGCCTAAAACATCTTTATCAATAATTTCAAATCCAGTCCATAAAGCATTCACAAAAGAGATCATATTTCCTTTAAAACGAACTGCATAAATTCCATTTTTCTTTGCTTCACGTAATTCAGAAATTGATCCAGAAGCAATTAATTCAGAGTTATTAATTAATGCAGCACGGTCACAAATTTCCTCCACACTTTTCATATTGTGTGTTGAGAGAATAATTGTTTTTCCTGCAAGTTTAAACTCTAATAATGTTTGTTTAATCAGTTCAACATTTACAGGGTCAAATCCACTAAAAGGCTCATCTAATATTAAAATTGAAGGTTCATGAAGAACAGCACATACAAATTGAATTTTTTGAGCCATTCCTTTCGAAAGCTCTTCAATTCGTTTTTTTCGCCAATCATTCATTTCAAATTTATCAAACCAATAATTAATTTTGGTTGAAGCATCTTTTTTAGACAATCCTTTTAATCGAGCAAGAAATAACGCATGATTTTCAACAGTCATGCTTCGATACAACCCCCTTTCTTCCGGCAAATAACCTATCTTCCGTAAGTCATTTTCAGTCATTAAATCGCCTTTGATTCTTATTGATCCCGAATCTTGTTCAATGATTCGATTAATGATACGAATCAATGTGGACTTTCCAGCACCGTTAGGACCAAGTAATCCAAACACCTCTCCTTCATTAACGCGAAAAGAGACATCTCTCAAGGCTTCTTTTCTGTAAAAGGATTTATTGATATTTTTTATTTCTAGCATAACTCTATGTTGTAGTGAAATTAATAAATAATTACACCCTAAAAACGAAACAAACTCATTCTTATAAAGACTAGAATGTTAATGATAGTATAAAAAAAATGCCGTCATCGACGGCATTTTTAAAGTTTTGAATTTGAAAATCAACAACAACCTCCACCATCATAATGGAATGTTGAATCTGAAATATAAATATCACCTCTATTTAAAGCAGCCAAAGCAGCTGCTGTTTTGTCGCAAATTGCTAAAGGAGAATTTTGCATTAATGTATGTCCTGCTTTATCATCAAAAAAATCTTCATCTCCATAATAAATTGCAGTTTTACCAGTAAAAACGCAAGGTCCATCTGCAGGCATAGGATCCTTAATTGCACATACCTCAACACTTTCCAAATAAATCAATTTATCTGTATTGTAATGAGCAGGATCTAATACACGATAAGGTCTTTTAGCTCTAATTTCGATTGTTCCAAAGCCTGCATCAGTCATCATTTTAATGTATTCATTCAACGGCAACGAACCACTTAAGCAAAGCGCTCGTAAACGCTCATCATTTTTCAATGCTTCCGGCATAGGATCTTCTGTAACAGGATCTGACAATACCAACCTTCCATTAGGCTTTAAAACGCGATACATTTCCGCTAATGCCTTCTTCAAATCTTCCTTATCAAAGATGTTGAATAAACAATTTTGCGCAGCCACATCAATGGAATTATCTTCAACAGGTAAATTTAATGCATCTCCTTTTCTAACATCAACAAATTCAGATTTAAACCAAGGATTTGTAGCTTCAGCTTCTTTTAAATTAACTCTACAAGCATCAAGCATCTCGTCGACAACATCAACACCAATCACTCCATTCTTTTTGCGACTGAAATATGAAAATTGAAAGACTTCCATTCCTCCACCAACACCAACGTAAAGAACTGTTGGTTCATTTACAAGATCTCTCGGATTAACTGTGCTTCCACATCCGTAATTCATTTCCAACATTATACTTGGCATATCCAATCCAGGTAAAGCCCAAACTGGCGTTGTAGTGCAACACAATCCAACATCTGGTTTTAATGCTGCTTCTCTATAAACGTCTACTGTTGTATCTAAATATGATTTCATTTTTTTTATATTGTTGTACCACCGCAACTTGACCCCGCACCTGCAGTGCATCCGTAACAGTGTTGATTAACTATTATTGTTCTCGATTCTAGATCATTTAAACTAAAATCACTTAAATGTTTTCCTTTTACTGCTACTTTTAAATCAAGCATTTGATTAAAATCACAGTCGTAAATAAACCCATCCCAGCTTATAGAAATCGTATTTCTACACATAACATTTAATGCCGCACTAGGATTAAAAGCATTTACTAACTTCTCCATGTATCCTTGATAATTTTCTGAAGCTACAAGATATTCTAGATATCGACTGATTGGCAAGTTTGTTATTGCGAAAAGGCTATTAAATACGATTCCGAACCTATCAGAAAGTTTCTTTTTAAATTCTAATTGAAGTTCCAATTGATTTGGAGGAAGAAAAGCACCTGAAGGATTGTAAACTAAATCCAAAGTTAAACCTGAATTTTCGACACCATAACCTACATCGTTCAACATTTTTAAAGCTTGAATGCTTTTATCAAAAACACCGTCTCCTCTTTGGGTATCTGTTTTACTCGAAGAAAAATAAGGCAGAGAAGAAACAACTTCAATGTTATGCTTTTTGAAAAATTCAGGTAAATCATTGTACTTTTTATTCGCAACAATGATCGTTAAATTACATCTGACAATAATTTTTTTACCTTTCAATGAAAGCTGCTCAACAAACCATCTAAATTCGGGATTCATTTCTGGAGCTCCACCTGTTAAATCAACAGTTGAACAATTTGTCTCATCAATTGCATCCAAACACAATTGCATGACCTCCTTCGTCATAATTTCTTTGCGATCAGGCCCAGCATCAACATGACAATGTTTACACACTTGGTTGCACATCTTGCCCAAATTAATCTGAAAAACATCAACGGATTGAGCCTTCAAAGGAAGCAAATCAATAGCATCTAAATTTTCTTCAAAACTCTTCAAATCAATCGATTGAAGCAACCTAAGTTGTTCAGTAGTTTCAGATAAAGAATGCTTTTGCTTAGATAGCGATTTTTTAACTAGAACTCCCATTACATCGAAAGGTCTTTATATTTGTTCATCATTTGCACTCCATGAACCAATGAAGCCCCACCTCTAATTGCAGCAGACACATGCACTGCCTCCATCATCATCTCTTCATCACAACCTTTCTCCATTGCATCCTCGGTATAGGCATCAATACAATAAGGACATTGAACAGCATGAGCTACAGCTAAAGCTATTAAAGATTTCTCTCTTTTAGTCAAAGCACCCTCTTCAAAAACACTTCCGTAATAGTCAAAAAACTTCTTCCCCAATTCAGGTTGAAACTCACTTATTTTGCCGAATTTCTTTAAATCATCTGGATCGTAATATGTCTTCATGATGCTTAATTATTTGTGTTGAATGTTTAACGTAACTCATTTTCATTACTTACAGAAAAAAATTTATTTTTCCAGTTTCCCCAATTATATCGTTTACTAAAAAGAAAAACAAGCAATGGTTGAATGATTATTAAAGTGATACTATTTTCAATGCCAAAATCAGGCACATTATTATCGACAAACAAGGCATCTGTTGTAAATGCCTGCCAATTGTTAGTTAAGACAAAAGCTGCAAAAAAATTATTTGCCGCATGATAACCTGCAGACAATTCTAGGCCATCATCCATGTGGGTAACAATTTGCAAAAAAAGGCCCGATGAAACATAAAACAAAACAATCCACCCGCCCAACTTTATGACTTCAGGATTACCGGCATGCATTAAACCAAATAAGATTGACGTTAAAACAACTGGAACAATACCCCTTTTAAAAACACGTCCTAGACCCTGAAAAAGTAATCCTCTGAAAAGAACCTCTTCTGCAAAAATTTGAATCGGCAAAAGGAAAATAGATATTAAAAAAAGGAAAATTAATTCTGAAAAGTGGAATTGGAAAAGTATTTTTTTTGTTGTAAAATAGGAAATCACCATGAATCCCAACATAACAACCATCCAAATAAAAAAGGCAAAAAAGAATCTTGACCAATCGAATTTAGATCGTGAGGTTAAAACACTAAGAAATGACCTTTTATGAATAAACTTAACACATAAGAACAAAGTAAGTAAGCCAAGTCCAAAAGGTGCAAGTAACAAAATCAAAGCAGTATTTTTATTAACCCAGGATGGAATACTTAGCAAGGAAAACCCCAAGTAGGCATTCGCTAAAAACTGAGTAATCAATTGACCTACAACAAGCGCCAATAAAACGCAAACAACGGTGAATACATAAGTACCACCGTTTGCTTTTTCTAATTTACTATTCTTTAAAAAGCTCATTCGCTTATTGGAACATATCTTTCATTCTTTGAAAAAATCCTTTGTCGTTATGATCAGGCGTTGGTTTGAAATTTTCACTTTCTCTCAACTTTTCGAGAATTTCTTTTTCTTCTTTTGAAACCTTCTTAGGGGTCCAAACATTAATATGTACAAATAGATCTCCTGTTCCGTAACTTTGTAAAACAGGCAATCCTTTACCTTTTAGTCTTAACACCTTACCGCTTTGAGTCCCTGCTTCTATTTTAATTTTTGCTTTCCCCGAAACAGTTGGTATTTCAATTGATTGGCCAAGTACAGCATCAACGAAATTCACATATGCATCATAATGTAAATGCTCTCCATCTCTTCTTAAATCTTCAGAAGGAATCTCTTCAATAACAACGATTAAATCTCCAGGAATACCATCAAATGGACCAGCATTTCCTTTACCCTGAACACTTAACTGCATACCCTCCATTACTCCAGCAGGTATATCAACTTCTATTACATCTTCTTGACGAACCAATCCATTATGATCAGCTTCAGAAGGTTTTTTGTCGATTCTTTTTCCGGCCCCTTGACAAACATTACAAGTTGCTTGCGTTTGCATTGCTCCTAGAAAAGTTTGAGCAACTCGCATAATTCGACCAGAACCATTACATGTAGAACAAGTTGTAAAGGTTACTCCTTTAGCGTTAACAAGCTTATTAACCTTAATCTTCTTATGAACTCCCTCAGCAATTTCTTGCAAGGAAAGTTTCATTTTTACACGAAGATTTGTACCTCTTGCAGCTCTAGCTCCACCTCTACTACCTCCAAAACTACCTCCACCGAAGCCACCTCCAAAAATATCGCCAAATTGAGAAAATATGTCATCCATATTCATTCCTCCGCCGCCAAAACCACCGCCAAGACCAGCATGACCATATTGATCATAGCGCTGTTTCTTTTCAGCATTGCTCAAAATCTCATATGCTTCAGCTGCTTCTTTAAACTTATCTTCGGCAGCTGCATCGTCAGGATTTTTATCAGGATGATACTTTAAAGCAAGTTTACGATATGCCTTTTTTATTTCAGCCTCTGTTGCATTTTTAGATACACCTAAAACTTCGTAATAATCTCTTTTTTGACTCATTTCAATATTTTATTGTCCTACAACAACTTTTGCGTAACGAATTACTTTATCATTTAAAGTATACCCTTTCTCTACTGCTTCTATTACTTTACCTGCATCCTTTTTCTTTGGGGCAGGAATATTTGCAATAGCCTCATGTAATTCACTGTCAAATGCTTCACCTTCAGATTTCATTTCCTTCAAACCTTTACTTTCAAGAATCGATTTAAATTTATTACTAATTAGAGCAAACCCTTCCTTTAAACTTTCAGGTTCAGTAACATTTTTATTATTTAAAATCGCTCTTTCAAAATCATCTAGGACCGGAAGTAAATCTTTCAGCACCCCAGCATTAGCTGTAGCAATCAAATCCAATTTTTCTTTATTCGTCCTTCTGCGATAATTATCAAATTCAGCATGAATCCTAACATATTTATCATTTAGTTCAGCATATTTTTCTTCTGCAGATTGCTCTTTAACCTCAGAAATGTTTTCTTGTACTTGCTCTTCGCTTACATTTTCATCTTGCTTCACTTCTTTCTCTTCAGACATAATAATTTATTTTGCTTGCTTAACTCAAAAACACTGCCAAGTCAATAAATAAGACATACTGTCAGACTACCTGGAAATACAACTGGAAAAGTTGTCATAATTACTGTTTTTATGACACTTATCCTGATTCATAAACTAAGTAAAAACACATAGGATTACCTCCTCACTTTCTCTGAAATAATTCTATTTAACGACGGGAAAAGAAAAAAAACAAAATCATTTACCGTCCTTGCTAAGACCAAAACTATACATCCATGAATCAACGCAACTCTGTTACACCTAAATCAAAGATTAACATTTCTTTAAAGAAAATTTTAATCTATACTGGAATAATCGCAATCATCTCTGGAGTTATCTGGAAACTGATAATAGGCACATCCGCAGGTCTTCTGAATCCAAATAATGCTTCTGCATTGTACACCCCTGCAGACGGACAACAATTATCGGGATTTAACTGGACGAGTATTTTAACAGTTGATCACAATCAAGTTGTAGGCAATGTCAATCTAATTGATTTTCCACTTCTCGTTTCTCTAACATTACCTCAACTAAAGAGTGTTTCTAATGGAGGTGTAGTAAACAACATGAATGGATATGACATTGTATTCTCAGGAGAAAACAATCAACAACTTGATCATGAAATAGAATATTACAATCCTACAACTGGTGAATATCGAGCTTGGGTCAGATTGCCGCTACTCTACCACAATGTAAATACCGAGCTAAGCATTTCATGCGGAAACCCATCATATCAATCAAATCCAACAACTCAAAATACTTGGAGTGATGAATTTGAAGGAGTATGGCATATGGATGACAACCCTACGACTAGTGAATTAATTGATGCTGCTGGCACTTACAATGGCATACCTAGTTCTGACATGAACGCTTCTGATGTTGTACAAGGAAAAATAGGGAACTCGATTGATTTTGATGGATCAAATGATTATTTCGCGATAATGGACAAATATTATGAAGGAGTAACCGCTATAAATCAACTTACGGTAACTGCATGGGTCAAATCAACATACAATAACAATAGTAGCTGGAATTCAAATTGGTCCATTATTGATTTTGACCGATCTGAATATTTTAATTTCTTTGTTCATGGACAGGGAAAGGCTTCATTTTCGACTAAAAGCTCCTCTATAAATGACTTTCATGGTGGATCAAATGGTCAAATGAATGACGGGAATTGGCATCAAATGACAGGTGTTTATGATGGTCAAAAGAAATACCTATACATCGATGGCGTATTAGTTAACACCAAAAATAACCCACACAACAATGAACCATTGGGCTCAGATTTAAAAAGATTTGGCTTTATTGGAGATGGATCAGAAGCTTCGAGCTTTAACGGAACTAGAAATGAAATTGGATTTAAAGGTCAGTTGGATGAAATTCGACTATTAAATATTGCCAAATCACCTGAATGGATTGCCACAGAATACAACAACCAATCGAATCCAGAATCATTCGTGTCAATTGGTATAGGTAGTTCGCTCCCTATAGAACTAGACTATTTTACTGGAGAATTAAATGAAAACACGGTAAACCTTCAATGGAAAGTCTTATCCCAAAGAAATAATGATTACTTCATAATCGAAAAATCAAAGGACGGAATTGACTATGAGGCTATTGGTAAAATTGATGGAGAAGGGACGACAACAAAAATAAAATCATACAACCTTAAAGATGAAAATCCTCTTATTGGCTTGTCATATTACAGACTTAAACAAGCTGATTTTGATGGGAAAACAGAAATATTTAATGCAATTGCAATTAACTATTCACCAAAAGTTGATCGAATACAGATAGAGTCAGTTTATCCCAATCCATTCACAAATGAATTCACCATTAAGTATAGCTTAAGCAATTCAGGAAGTATTGAGATGACACTAACCAATAGCCAAGGGCGTACTGTTTTTTCAGAGCAATTTTATGCGAGTGAAGGACAGGGTATATATCATTATCAAGCTGACCAAGACTTACAAAATGGATTGTACATCTTAAGCATAATGCAGAATGGGGAAGAACAAACTTCGACCAAATTAATGAAGTATTAAATTCTCTTTTAAACTTATCATTCTAACAACTACGTATAATTACGTAGACACCTCTATATGTTTTGGTGGATTTTACGCAGTAGCATGCTTTTAATCACATTCTAAACAGTTGAAATTATCTTTATTTATATCATATAAAACTAAAACACTATGAAAAATCGTAACACCATTTCACCAAAAGTTAAGTCACGCATTACACTTAAAAAAGTACTAGTCGTTGGAGGAAGTTTTGCTTTAATTGCAGGGATAGCCTGGAAATTTTTAATTGGAACCACGGCTACCCTAGTGAACCCTAGCAATGTGGTTGCTATGTTCACACCTGCTACAGGACAGCAGCTTTCAGGATTTAATTGGACAAATACACTAACGGTTGATCATACTCAAGTAATCGGAAGCTCCGACTTAGTTGATTTCCCTATGCTTGTTTCATTAAATGCTACTCAATTAAAAAGTACTGCGAATGGTGGTTATGTGAATAACCCTAATGGTTACGATATTGTATTTTCAGGCGCAAATGACAAGCAGTTAGATCATGAAATTGAATATTACAATCCTGCGACTGGTGAATACAGAGCTTGGGTTAGATTACCAATACTCTTTCATGATGTGAATACGGAATTAAGAATCTCTTGCGGAAACACATCCTTCCAAACGAACCCAACGACTCAAGACACTTGGAGTAACGACTTTGAAGCTGTTTGGCACATGGACAACGACCCATCAAATAGTGAGTTGAGAGATGCGGCAGGAACATTTAATGGTGTTTCTTATGGTCAAATGACATCTTCAGATGTAGTTCCAGGTAGAATTGGAAAGGCGATTGATTTTGATGGAACTAATGATTACTTCGCTATAAAAGATAAGTATTACGAAGGAAACGGTTCTACTACACAATTAACAGTTAGTGCGTGGGTTAAAACTACCCACAACAATAATAACTGGACAAGTAATTGGTCTATCGTTGATTTTGATAGATCAGAGCATTTTAACTTTTTTGTTCATGGAAAAGGGAAAGCATCTTTCAGTACAAGAGGAAGTGGAATTAACGACTTTCATGGCGGCAATGACGGTCAGTTAAATGATGGTGAATGGCATCAGATGACAGGAGTCTTTGACGGAACAAAAAAATTCATTTATATCGATGGAGTTCTTGTAGGAACAAATAACAACCCTCACAATGGATCACTTCTTGGTACAGATACGAAACGATTTGGTTTTATCGGTGATGGATCAGAAGCCGCATCATTTAACGGAAGTAGAAATGGAATTAATTTTTCAGGCCAGTTAGATGAAATTAGAATACTTAATGTAGCCAAATCTGCAGATTGGATCGCAACGGAATTCAACAATCAAACAAATCCAGAAACATTTGCAACTCTTGGGACTGGTAGTTCATTACCTATTGAACTTGATTACTTCGTTGGTGAATTGAATGAAAACACTGTGGACCTAGAATGGAATGTTCTTTCTCAAAGAAACAACGATTATTTTACAATAGAAAGATCTGTTAACGGGAAAGACTTTGAAGTATTAGGAACTGTTGATGGAGAAGGAACAACTACTAAAAAGAAAAAATACAGATTTAGTGACGATAAACCATTAATTGGATTATCATACTACCGATTAAAACAAACTGATTTTGATGGTAAGATGGAATCATTTAATGTTATTGCAATTAACTATTCTCCTAAGGTAGATCATGTTAAAATTGAATCTGTTTATCCAAATCCTTTCACATCAGATTTCAATATAAAATATGCTATGAGTACCGCTGGACAAATTGAAATAACATTAGCAAACAGTAATGGAATTGTAGTCTTTAAAGAAGAGGTCTACGCGAATGAAGGTGCAAACAAATATCAATATTATGCAGATTATGATTTACCAAAAGGAATGTACTTCCTAAGTATTGTTCAAGATGGAAAAACCATGACTTCATCTAAGCTGATAAAACAATAAAAGCACTGTAATTGAGACTGTTATGAGATATGACATTCATACTAAAAGAGATGGCTGGGATATTGAAATGGAAGCTAAAAAGCTGAAACACAATATCGCTGCTTGCTGGACAGCAATCATCATTAATCCTACTTGGTTAATTGTTGATTACCTAACAGCACCCACAAATTGGAACATCATTGCAGTGGTTGACACAATCGCCACTGTAATGATTCTCCTAATGGTTTTACTACGCAAAAGGTTAAAGCTAAGCGCAGATTTCATTGGAGTAACCTTAGCACTTTTATTAATTATTCCAGCAGCATACGTTAGCAGTATTGTAACTGGTGATGAATATGCGAAAATCATGGTTTCCCATGATGCTATTTTTTTAGGAGCTAGTATGTTATTAATAATTGAAATG
>ENA-UOYN01000328-UOYN01000328.1-marine-metagenome-genome-assembly--contig:-NODE-328-length-22759-cov-4.452387_pt1 | contig 22759 bp, 18 predicted proteins | sample MGYA00238176_ERZ767358 | MGnify/ENA primary metagenome ERZ767358 (study PRJEB28950, sample SAMN06266238) | marine metagenome | isolation source: Columbia River Estuary | place: USA:Columbia River Estuary...
CAGTGCCTGGTATGTTTCGTTTACCTACAATAAGTGCGTCTGGATTTGGTAAATCTTGCACAGAGCGTATTCTTGCATTTCCATTCACATCAATAGTTGCTGTAGGGTTAGCTGCAAATGCAGGTAAATTAATTCCAACCATTCCTCCGCTAGGATTAATGTTTAAACGACCATTTAACCTGGTTTGAAAATCAGTAAATGCCGCTCCATTGTTACGAGAAATTCTAAATTGCCATGTGTCATCCGCTACTTCAAGTCTTCGGGCAGCGTTAATATTTGCACTTTCCGTTTGTGCGCCAATGCGCCAGTAATTATTTGTGCCTATAAAACCGGTAACAATATTTGAACGCGAAAATTTATACATCCCAACCGCAGTTTCTGTATTAAAATAAAAACCGTTACTATTGGCACGTTCTTCCAAACGATTGTTTTGACCACTAATTTGACCATTCCCGCCAAAAACAATGTGGGTTTCGTTTTCACCACTATTATATGAGGTATACAAATCTAAATTACCAGCAGTACCCAATGGAGTTTGATTACGTATCCGTAAACCATCTCCACTATTGCCTATAATTGCTGTGTTTAAACTATTTCCAGAGGTGAATTGTGCAATAAAACGGTTATTCGTCATTATATAAAAATCGGAATTCCATTTGGTTCCTATTGACGAATTAGTGCCTCCAGCAATAGTGTTACCCCCTTTCTGCCAGTTTGCTTGGGATATAGAGGTAAAACTTGTGCCTGTTATACAGGCTAATAATAATGTTTTTTTCATGTTTCATATTCTTTACCTCAGTAAAGTAATATGACCTGTTTTTATTGATTCTTCTCCACAATTCATGTGTTGAATTCGATAAAAGTAAATTCCTTCTGAAACTTCTTTACCGTCTAACATTTTGCCATCCCAATTAATAGGCCCAGAATCCCATGAGTAAACTACGTTTCCCCATCTATTGATAATTTGGAAAGATAAAATTCCGCCATGTGAAGGAATAATGTATTCATCATTAACTCCATCTCCATTAGGTGTAAAAACATTTGGTATTAACTCAGAAAAAGAATCATTTTCTTTACCATATAACACTGCTGAACCATATGATAAATGTTGTTTTTGTAAACTACACAATTCTAGAACTTGAGCAGAAGTCTCATTTACTTCATAAACTGTTTTTTCATCAATAACAAATAACCCTCTATCCTTAGAATCACAACCTAAATATGTTGTATATATTGAATATGCAGTTAAAGAATTAGTGTTAAGAATTCCAAAATTAGTAATTGTTTGAATTCCACTATTATTACCATTTAGAGTGATTTTTATCAGCTCATTTTCTAGTGAGACCATATATATATCCCCTTCAAACAATGTAAAATCACCACTGGTTTTATACCCAACAATTCCAAGTAATGATTCATTATTTGAAGCTATGTTGTACAAAAATAGTGAATCGCTTTTATCATATAATAAGGTATTATCATCCAAAGCCATTAAGCCTAACCCGCCAATGTTTTTAATCAGAGGTGGGCTAATTACTATTGCCGTTTGTGAAATCGTATCTATCCGATAGAGCCTATCATTAATGCCGTAAATTGTTCCATTGGATACGACAGCAATATCTCCAAACACATTATAAAAGCCTAGACTTCTTGTTGAACACGTTTGATGATTAAATTCTATAATCTCACCGTTATCTCCACATGAAAACAATCTGTCTTGAGTGAACCCAAGCAAGCTAATTATAAATGAAAGACAACAAACGAAAACACGCATGATTTAAAACAGGTATATTTCTTATACTAAGATTGTTAATCGACCACGACTATCCTGGTCTTCTAAATTAATTATTTTACTCCACAGTCTTGAGGCTGCTTCGCTAAGTTCTTCATTTCGCAGAAGCAGTGCGCAGGATTGTATTTATGCAATAAACGCAACATCCTGATGGAAGGTTGGTTATTCGTTCATAGTGAATTAGCTTTAGGTTTGGGCTGAAATTTTTAATTTCAGCCCAAACCACCAAATTCCGAAGGAATTTTCAATTTTAAAGATTGTGTTTGCCAACCCATAAATTATTCTTTGGTAGTTAGAACCCCGTCCTGCTTGCCGAAGCGAGGTATGTTAATTACTTTGTCCCGGCTCTACCGTTGGGTCTTCGAAAGCTATTGCTTTCTCTTTTCTTAAAAAAAGAAATAAGTAACAAAAAGAAATTCAAGACTTCGAAAAGCATTCTGTAAAAGCTACGAAACATTCCAGTCGTTTACCCCAACTCGCTTCGCTCAAACAGGGGTGCACTGCCCTCCATTTATTCTCGTTTTACAACGAATATTTTCAAGGTCATTTATAGTTTTTGGTAAGTTGTTTAGAATCGGTATCGAAGCGAGAACCCCGTCCTGATTGCCGAAGTGAGGATAAAGAAGCGAAGGAATGGTAGTTCAACTTGAAAGCGCGCTAGCGATCGGAAACTCGTTTCCCCCTTTCAATCGTTGAACCCATGATAGAGATTCACCGAACGGCTTCAAGCAGGACTTGATTTTTTGTTTCTTTTTAATCAAGTAAAAAGAAATGAGAATAATAGTTTCATTTTATGATGATCTTCAAAAGCTATCGCTTTTTCTTCAATCAAATAAAAAGAAAGAACTGTTTTCAAGGTCGTTTTTAGTTTTTGGTAGGTTGATTCATCGGTGTCGAAGGAATAAAAAAACCCGCTAGATAATCTAGCAGGTTCCAATTATTTCATCAAAAATCACATACTCTCATGAGTAATCTTAACTTTTTCTTTCTTCTTTTCTATTTTAATTGGCTCTTCAATCTCCAATTCTTTTAATTTCATTTCAGCTTCTTGTCCAACAAACTCTTCTACTGTTTCTTGTCCGTTTTTGTTCGTGATTATTTTTAAGTGCTTTACGCCATTAATTTCCTCCACGCGAACTTCCTTTTTTTCAGACTGAACTTCTTCTTTCATTCCGTTAGATGCAGCCATTAATTCTGACATTTTCTTTTCTGCAGCTTCACCTTTAAAAATTTCTTCTGAAGTTTTTCCGTTTTCGGTTGTAACGATGGTTAGTGTTTTAACACCATTTTCTTCCTCCATTCGAACTTCCTTTTTTACTTCTTTCTTAACTTGTTTTTCTGTTGGTTTTGATTGACCAAATGAATTAAGCGATAAAAAAACGATCGCCATTACACTTAAAATTGTTGTTTTCATACCTTGATTGATTTAGATTACAATGATAAACTATTTTGATGTTATCATTCCATTTTCAATGTTAATCTCTGTTAATGCAATAATGAAACCAAAGTGATTTTTCTTTTTAAATTTACTCTAAACAAATGTTATGTCTAAATTACCGCATGTTGGAACTACCATTTTTACTGAAATGTCGCTCTTGGCTAAGCAAACAAATGCCATTAACTTATCGCAAGGTTTTCCGAACTTTCCGGTAGATGAACGATTGACGGAAATATTAAAAAACAAAAGTACTCAAGACATTCACCAGTACATGCCAATGGCTGGATCACCTGAATTAATTGATCAAATTCAACAGCTTACTCTCAAATCATACGACCGAACTATTGGTCAAAATGAAGTACTTATTACGGCAGGTGCAACTCAAGGAATTTTTTCAACAATAATTGCACTCGTTAAAAACGGTGATGAAGTGATTATTCTGGATCCGAGTTATGATTGTTACGAGCCTGCAATTGTATTAGCTGGAGGTATTCCAATCAGAATCCAATTAAACGATGATTATACACCAAATTGGAACGCCATAGAAGAAAAGTTCAGCGATAAAACAAAAATGATTATCACCAATAACCCGCATAATCCTTCTGGTAGAATTTGGGAAGAGTCGGATTATTTAAACCTTGAAGAACTTTTAAATACGTTTCCATCCACAATTCTTCTTTCAGATGAAGTATATGAATACATCACATTTGAAAAAGGACATATTTCAGCAAATCAAAGACCTAATTTATTAGATCGGACAATTGTAGTTTCCTCATTTGGAAAAACATTTCACATCACTGGGTGGAAAATGGGTTATATAGTTGCCCCTGAAAAATTACTAAGTGAAATAAAAAAAGTACATCAATTTAATGTGTTCTCTGTGAACAGCGTTGCGCAATCGGTTTTAACAGACTACTTGAAAATAGTAGATGTAAAAAGTTTGGGTGCTTTTTATCAGACGAAAAGAGACTTGTTTCAAAACCTTCTTAGTAAAAGTAATTTCCGTTGTTTACAATCGGAGGGGACCTATTTTCAGTTGGTTGATTATTCTAGCATTTCAAAAATTGACGATGTGAGCTTTTGTAAAGAACTTGCCATTAAACATGGTGTTGCTGCAATTCCTGTATCCGTTTTTAGCCAACAAAAAACCTCGAATCAACACATCCGATTTTGCTATGCGAAAGATGATGAAACATTATTTAATGCAAGTGAAAAATTATGTCAGATTTAAAAATTACATTGGTTCAAGCAGATCAAAAATGGGAAGACAAACTTGCTAACTTAGCTAATTACGACCAACTGCTTTTAAATGTAGAAACAGACCTTATTGTTTTACCAGAAATGTTTCATACTGGCTTTTCCATGAATGTGAATGAATTGTTTGAAACCAATGAAAAGGGTGTAGGGATAGAGTGGCTGCTGAAAACTTCAAAAGAAAAGAATGCGGCTATTTATACCTCCTTAATAATAAAAGAAAACGAATCCTTTTACAATAGAGGTGTATTTGTAGAACCAAGTGGGAAAATAACAACGTATGATAAACGAAAATCATTTGGATTGGCAAAAGAAGACCTCTTTTTTACCGCTGGGACCGGAAGCACTATTGTAAATTATAAAGGTGTTAAGATTCAATTGCAAATTTGTTACGACCTACGTTTCCCTGAAATAGTTAGAAACGAAATCAATAGCAACGGAGAACCGATGTATGACCTCATCTGTTACGTTGCAAACTGGCCAGAAAAAAGAGCATTGCATTGGAAAACATTGTTGCAAGCTAGAGCAATTGAAAATCAGTGTTATGTTGCAGGAGTAAACCGTGTAGGAATCGATGCCAACAATTTAGTTTATTCTGGAGATTGTACATTTACCGATGCGCTCGGCAATAAACAAGCACTAAAAAACAACCTAGAAGAAATTGCAACTTTTGTTATAAATCTAACTGATTTAAATAAAATCCGTGAAATGCTGCCGTTCTTGAATGATCGGTAGTATAAATTTATTTTGTGGATAACCGATATAGTACTCTTTGTTTTATCTTTGATTCATCAATCAAAACATTGAACATGAAAAAAACATACTTAAGTATTTTTGTTTTATCGATTTCATTATCAGCACTTTCTCAAAGAGTGTCTGATTTACATTCGTTTAAAACACCTGAAAAATTAGAGGCAAATTTAGACTATTCACCAAAAGTGAAACCTAGTACAAATACTCACAATCAATCTAAAGCTTTAAACATTCTTTGGGCAGATGACTTTTCAGGAGGAGCTGGAGCGCTACAAACGTCGCAAGGTCAATGGACCGTGGGTGGAAATCAAGGTACATATTGGACTATTGGTGATATCGCTCACCCTCTTAATGGATGGAGTACTCCATGGGTAGACAACATGAATGCTGAGCATTTACGTTGGAATTCTTACGGGCCGAATAGTGCAGAAGCAACAGGTTTCGCTTCTACTCCTATTGATGGTGAAATAATTTCACCTACTATTCCAATTTCTGGAATAACAAATTCAATTGGTCTTGAGTTCAATACTGAAGCAATGTTCTGTTGTAACTATCAAGAATTACCTTTTGGTGTTTCGGTTTCATTAGACGATGGGCTTACTTGGACAGATACGTTAGTTATTGATTTAGGCATTGAAAGAAATGTTGGAACAAAAGAAACTGCAAATCCATTGTTCAAACAAATCAATTTAGATGCGATTGTTCCTGCTGGATTTTCTGGAAATTTAAAAATTAAATTCGTTTGGGAAGGTGTTAACACAGACACGAACGGACAATATAACACGCATTATTTCTGGTTATTAGACGATGTGGTATTGTTTGAAATTCCAAGTGATGATGTTGCTTTAATCCAAGGATGGCATGGTGACATTATCAACGATTGGGAATACTCAATATTACCTGTTACTCAATCTGCTGCAATGGAAATGATTCCTGGTGTAGTTCTAACCAACCAAGGAGTAAACTCACAAACAATAGACATTACTTGTGAAATTTCTGACGGATCTTCTATCGTTAATACAACAATTGTTAATCATACAATTGCATCTGGGGTTACAGATACAGTGTGGTTTTCTACAGGGTTTATGCCTTCTACAATCGGAACATATACACCAACTTTTAGCGTTCCAGCTGATGACGATTTAGCTGATAATTCAATCACTGTTTCAGAATTAAACGTTCATGCAAATTTAATGGCCCATGATTATGGTGCAATTACAAGTGTAGGATGGAGTCCAACTTCAACAAGTGCTACAACTGTTTTAAGAGCCGAGGCTCCTCATGCTTATGGAAATATTTATACTCCAGCTGTTAATCAGGACATTTATGGTATTGACGCTTGGATTGGTAGTACAACAACTGTTGGTTTGTACTTATTAGCTCGTGTTCAAGAAATGACAGGAACTTCTATTCAAGATCCATTAACATTAATTACGCAAATTGATCATACAGTTGCTGCTGGTGAGCCAGGTTCTGTTGTAACTTTCACATTCCCAGTTGGAGAAACTTTAGAAGCAGGTAAATCATACATTATTGATTTATTTAAAGTTGATGCTACAAATGCAGGAGAGAGATTTTATGTAGGTAGATCTTCTAGTAAAGGTGAGGATGATGATTATTCAACTGCTAATTTTGGACCTTATGGAGCGGCAAACGCTGTAAACTATTATAACGGTTGGGGTTATGCTCCATACATTAGAGCGAACTTTGATGCAAGTTTAAGTGTAGCTACGAATACATTAGAAGGTGTTTCTGTATACCCAAACCCATCAGCTGGTCAAATCACAATTTCTAATAAGAATAAATTCAACAACACTATTGAAGTGTATGATTTAACTGGAAAATTAGTTTCATCACACAAACCATCAACAGAAAGTAAAACTACTTTGTCTATTTCTCAAGCTGGTGTTTACCTTGTAAACATTCAAAATGAAAACGGAAGAATGGTTGAAAGAGTTGTTATTCAATAATTAATATTAAAGTAATTTAGGGGCTACGTAAGTGGCCCCTTTTTTATGGATTATTTTGAACTCGGATATTTTGGTTTGTTTGCAATTGCTTTTTTAGCAGCAACAATAATTCCACTAACTTCAGAAGGTGTACTGTTCTTATTTCTAATGAATGGATATGATCCTCTAATCTGCTTATTTGTTGCAAGTTTTGGAAACATTTTAGGTGGACTAACAAATTATTTATTGGGGTATTTAGTCCCCACCAACAAACTTTTGGAGCGTTTTAAAAAATCTAAAAATTACTTCTTGATTCATCAAAAAGCAACGAAACATGGTTACTGGTTGGCAGTTTTTGGATGGGTTCCAATAATAGGTGATCCTTTGTTGCTGCTTTTGGGCGCATTACGCGTATCCTTTTTACCTTTTATTCTGTTGATGTCTATTGGCAAAGTTTTGAGGTATTACATTATCATCTTTTTAATGCAATGAATATATTTCGCACCTAAATTATAGTCCCAACTAATTCATTTTACCGATATTTGTAAAAAACAAACAAATGTCAAAAGTTACCACACTCCACGAATTTATTATGGATCGCCAAGCAGATTTCCCTTATGCATCTGGGGAGCTGTCTCGACTATTAAATGATATCGCTATTGCATCAAAAATTGTAAGTAAAGATGTTCGTAGAGCTGGTTTACTTGAAAACTTCTTAGGTGCAGAAGGAAACACAAATATTCAAGGAGAAGAGCAACAAAAATTAGACGTTATTGCCGATAATCAGTTTATTAACATGTTTAAAAGTGGTGGTGAAGTTTGTGGAATCGCCTCGGAAGAAAACGACGATTTTATGCCTTTTGAATCTGAATTCTCTAAAAGGGGTAAATATGTTGTGTTATTTGATCCATTGGATGGTTCTTCAAATATCGATGTAAATGTTTCTATCGGAACTATATTTTCAATCTTCAGAAGAGAAAGTGAAGTTGGAACAATGGCGACTATTGACGACATGATGCAAATAGGTCATAAACAAATTGCTTCTGGTTATGTTTTATACGGTTCTTCAACCATGTTGGTTTATACAACAGGTCGAGGAGTTAATGGATTTACACTTGACCCATCAATTGGAGAGTTTTGTTTGTCACACCCAAACATGATGATGCCAGAAACCGGAAGATTATACGCAATGAACGAAGGGAATATTAATATTTGCGAAGAAGGCATCAAAGAATACATTGAAACTTATTGTCAAAAAATTCATCCCGGAACAGATAAACCATATTCAGGAAGATACATTGGTTCATTGGTAGCAGATTTTCATCGGAATTTAATCAAAGGTGGGATTTATATTTATCCTGATACTACGGTTGATCCTGAAGGAAAACTTCGTTTACTTTATGAATGTAATCCTCTAGCATTTATTGCTGAACAAGCAGGAGGATTGGCTACCACAGGAAGAGAGCGTATCTTGTCCATTCAACCCTCAAGATTACATCAAAGAGTTCCTTTTATTGTTGGTTCTAAAAAAATGGTTGAACAAGCAATGAGCTTCTTGAAATAAGATGAGTTTAGCAGATTTAAAAGAACAAATATCAAACCTAGATTCAATAAAAAGAACTGCAAATGAATTGCAAATCATTGGATCAAAAATTAAATGGGATGGTTTGGTTGGGTCGGCTAAGTCGGTTTGTATTTCTAGTGTTTCTGAACAAGTTCCAGGAAATCACTTAATAATCTTAGAGGACAAAGAACAGGCTGCTTATTTTTTGAATGATATTGAGGGCTTGTATCCTGATAATAAAAACATCCTTTTTTATCCTGCATCTTATCGGGTTCCATATGAACTTGAGAAAACAGACAATGCAAATGTTGTTGCTCGAGCAGAAGTTTTAGATAGCATTACAAACAAAAAAAACAATTGGATTGTTACCTATCCAAAAGCACTGTTTGAAAAAATTCCATCTAAAAAAATACTTGTAAAAAACACGCTTAAACTTGAGGTGGGTAAATCTTATGGAATAGATTTTATCAATGAACAATTATTAGAGTTATTCTTTGATCGAGTTGATTTTGTATACGAACCAGGACAGTTTTCAATCCGCGGAGGAATCATTGATGTGTTTTCGTTTGCCAATGATCACCCTTATCGAATTGAGTTTTTTGGAGAAGAAGTTGAAAGTATTCGAACTTTTGACGCCAGCACCCAGTTATCAATAAATCAACTTCAATTCTTTAATATCATTCCAAATGTGCAAGGAAAAATGGTACAAGAGGGAAATGTTTCAATTTTTGACTTTATTGGAAATGATGCAACACTATGGGTGTCTTCTTTTGAACGATTGAAAACTGACCTAGATTCAGAGTATACAAAAGCCGTTGAAATTCATGAAAAACGAAGTGAGGCTATTTTACAAACACTACCAAGTGATTTGTATTTACACCCTTCTGATTTAGAAACTAATTTAACCAAAAATTCAATTGTTGAATTTGGTACAGATGCTGTTTTTAAAGCCGATTTATCAGCCTCTTTTCTTTTTAAACCGCAACCTAGTTTTAATAAGAATTTCGACTTCCTAGCAACTGATTTAATTGAACGCAAAAAACAAGGTTTTTCAAATTTAATCTTTTCAAATCAGCCAAAACAAATTGAAAGACTAGAACAAATATTTAATGATATTAATCCAGATGTGAACTTTGAACCTGTTTCAATTGCCTTACATGAAGGGTTTATTTCTATTGATACGAAACACGTTTGCTTCACCGATCATCAAATTTTTGAACGGTTCCACAGATTTAGACTTAAAGAAGGATTTAGACAAGCAAAACAAGCTTTAACATTAAAAGAACTATACAATTTACAAAGTGGCGATTACGTAACTCATATAGACCATGGAGTAGGTAAGTTTTCAGGTTTAGAAACAATTGACGTAAACGGAAAACCTCAAGAAGCAATTCGCTTATTATATCGTGACAATGATGTTTTATATGTTGGGATCCATTCACTTCATCGGATTTCAAGATTTACAGGAAAGGATGGTTCTGTACCCAGTGTTAATAAATTAGGAACACAAACGTGGTCAAACTTAAAGAACAAGACCAAGAAAAAAATCAAGGAACTTGCTTTCGATCTAATTCAATTATATGCAAAAAGGAAAAGTCAACCAGGATTTGCATTTACCCCTGACACCTATTTACAGAATGAATTAGAAGCCTCCTTTATGTATGAGGACACTCCAGATCAATTAAAAGCAACAATCGCTGTAAAAGAAGATATGGAGTCAACTACTCCTATGGACCGTCTGATTTGTGGCGATGTTGGATTTGGTAAAACCGAAATAGCGGTAAGAGCTGCTTTTAAAGCTGTTGCAGACAATAAACAGGTAGCCATATTAGTTCCAACAACAATTCTTTCTTTACAACATTACCGTAGTTTCAAAGAACGACTAAAAGACTTCCCTTGTAATGTTGATTATATCAATCGTTTTAAAACAGCAAAACAAATAACAGAGACCATCAATAAACTTGCAAATGGAGAAATTGATATACTCATCGGTACTCATGCAATTGTAGGCAATAGAATAAAATTCAAAGATCTTGGATTAATGATTATTGATGAAGAGCAAAAATTTGGAGTTTCTGTTAAAGACAAATTAAAGACACTTCGTGCAACTGTTGATTCACTTACATTAACTGCCACACCTATTCCAAGAACATTGCAGTTTTCGCTAATGGGTGCAAGAGATTTAAGTATTATCAATACACCTCCTCCAAACAGACAGCCTGTCTTAACAGAAATCATCCCTTTTGATGAAGAAGTAATTCGTGATGCCGTTGCATACGAAATTGGCCGAGGAGGTCAAGTCTTTTTTGTTCACAATCGACTTCAAAACATTAAAGAAGTAGCAGGGATGTTACAACGTCTATGTCCAGGTATCCGAATTGGGATTGGGCACGGTCAAATGGAAGGAAAGGATTTAGAAAAAATCATGATGGATTTCATCAACCATGAATTTGACGTTCTCATAGCAACGACAATTATTGAGTCTGGAATTGACATTTCCAATGCGAATACCATCATCATCAATAATGCTCAAAACTTTGGTATAAGTGATTTGCACCAGCTACGTGGGCGTGTTGGTCGTTCAAATAAAAAAGGGTTTTGTTATTTAATTTCTCCATCAAAAAGCATCATCACATCAGAAGCTAGAAAACGATTGGATGCCTTGGTTCAGTTTTCTGATTTAGGATCTGGTTTTAATATCGCCATGAAAGATTTAGACATTCGAGGTGCTGGTAACATGCTTGGCGGGGAGCAAAGTGGATTTATCGCGGATATTGGCTTTGAAATGTATCAAAAGATATTAAACGAAGCTATTGACGAACTGCGTGAAGGGGAGTTCAAAGAATTGTTCGCCGAAAGAAATTCAGACCAATTGCTGCAGTTTGTAAAAGACTGCAACCTTGAAACAGATTTGGAAGTGAGAATTCCAGATACTTACGTTAATAATGTTGCCGAAAGATTAAGTCTTTACCAACAAATGGACAGTATTAAAAATGAACCTGAGTTGGTTGAGTTTGTAAATGAACTTGCTGATCGGTTTGGACCAATTCCGTCACAAGTGGATGAATTAATTTTATCCTTTAAATTAAGATGGCTAGCTCAAGAAATGGGAGTAGAAAAATTAGTTTTAAAATCAGACAAAATGATCGGATATTTCATTTCTAATCCACAATCACCATTCTACGAATCCATTAAGTTTACAAAACTATTAGACTACATTCAAAAGAATCCAAACAAAGCGAAATTGAGCGAAAAAAACGATCGCCTAAGAATTATCTATCAAAACGTTGGTTCTTTAAATAAAGCTTTTCATCTATTTGAAGAGATTTTAAACTAAAGACCAATTAATTTCGTTATTATTAATAATAACTCTCAACTTATGCGAATTTATATCTTTCTTCTCATTTTCATTCTTACATCTTGTGCAAGTAGAAAAATACAGTTCGTTCGAACAAAAGGGCAGCCACAAGAAGTATTGGTCGCATCAGTAGAAACTAAAAAAAGTAATACTAATATAGATTTTAGCATAGCCCCAGAAATTCAATCACAAGATGGTGTTGAGCTAGAAAATCAACTTGATATCACTCGTGAAAATTCAAATTACAAATCAAATTATTACCCTAAACCACCTGTTGTTCAAGACTCAATAAAGAATAACGATTTTCGGGTTCAAGCTGCGCTAGAAGCAGAGAAAGATGCTAAGAACTCTGTAGCTACCGGTGCTGGTGCCTTAGGGTTATTCGTTGTCTCTTTTTTAGGAATTACATGGGTACTTGGTGTCGTTTTCTTTGTTATTTCTGCTCTAAAATACTCGCGGGCAAAAAACGCAAGATATATCACACCTGAAGGAATTGATAAAGTTAAAACAGCTAAAATATTGTTGATTTTAAATACAATTTTAATGGTTGTGAGCACCGCCTTATTGATACTGTTAATTTTATTGCTACTCTTTTTCTAATTAATGAGTCATTCAAATAAAGCGATAGTTTCTGTTACCAATGATCTTTATACCGATCAAAGGGTGCATAAAATATGTGTCTTTCTAGAACAACAAGGATACTCAGTTTTACTTGTTGGTAGAAAACGTAAACACAGTAAAGAGCTTCCTCTTCGAAGTTATAAAACCAAACGTATGCGCTTGTTTTTTGATAAGGGGGCATTGTTTTATGCAGAATACAACTTGCGTCTTTTTTTCTTATTGTTATTTAAAAAAAGTGGTGTTCTGGTAGCAAACGATCTAGACACACTTTTAGCAAACTACTTGGCTGCAAAATTCAAAAAATCTACACGGTTAGTTTATGATTCTCACGAATACTTCACCGAAGTTCCTGAATTAATAAACCGCCCTAAAGTACAAGCTGTTTGGTTGAAAATTGAACGTCACATTTTTCCGAAATTAAAAACTGTTTCTACTGTTAATTCATCCATCGCTGAAATTTACACCAAGAAATATGGCGGCAAAGTATATGTAGTACGAAACATATCAAACCTGTGGCAACAAAAAAAAATAGCAACAAAAGAATCACTTGGAATTCCTGAAAACAAACCATTAATTATAATTCAAGGAGCAGGAATAAATGTTGACAGAGGAGCTGAAGAGGCAGTGGAAGCAATGGTTTTTGTAGATGCTGTATTAATGATTGTGGGTGACGGAGATGTTATTGAAGCACTTAAAAGTCGTGTTAATAAGTTGAATATTGCGAATAAGGTTCTTTTCTACGGTAAGAAACCATATGATGTTATGATGAACTATACGCATTATGCATCTATTGGATTGACGTTAGATAAAGACACCAACTTAAATTATAAGTTCTCTTTACCCAATAAGGTTTTCGATTATATTCATACGTCAACTCCAATAATTGCAACAAACATTTTAGAAGTTTCTAAGGTAATTAAGCAACATGAAGTCGGTGAAATACTTACCGATTTTAACCCTGAAAATTTAGCGTTGAAAATAAATGAGTTATTGAATCATCCAGACAAATTAGCGCAATACAAGAACAATTGTTTAATTGCATCGAAAATTGAAAACTGGGAAAAAGAAACCGAAACACTTGCGTTAATGTATCCAAAAATTGAAAGTTAGAAAATTACATATTGTTTCATTTGACGTTCCCTATCCAGCAGATTATGGAGGAGTAATTGATGTGTTTTATAAAATAAAAGCCCTTCATAAAGCAGGCGTAGAAATAACTCTTCATTGTTTTGAATACGGCAGGGGTAAACCTCCAGAACTTGAAAAGTATGCAAATACAGTTTTCTATTATAAGAGAAAAAAATCCATTTTTGATTTCCTTAAGAAGGATCCATTCATTGTTGTTACGAGATCAAACAAAAGCTTACTAGAAAATTTATTGCTTGATGATGCTCCCATTTTGTTTGAGGGGTTACACACAACCTATTTTTTAAATAGCAACCCATTAGCCAATCGAATTAAAATGGTTCGAACTCATAATATAGAACACAATTATTATAACGGATTAGCCAAAAATGCAAAAGGATGGATAAAGTGGTTTTTTAAATTGGAAGCTAAAAAACTAATGCGTTATGAAAAGTGTCTTGCTTCTGCCAATCATGTTTTTACACTTCAAAATGAAGATTTAAATCATTTTAAAAACCTCAATTCAAATTCGAGCTTATTACCTGTTTGCATTCCAGAGATTAACCCAACGAACCAAATTGTTACTCTACCCTATGTTTTGTTTCATGGGAACTTAAGTGTCTTTGAAAACCAAAAAACGGTTAACTGGATTTGTGAAAATATTGCACCTGAAAATAAATTTGAAATACGAATTGCTGGGAAAAATCCACCATCGGAATTAATAACAAAATGCGCTCAATTAAATATAAAAATCATAGCAAATCCAACGGAAGAAGCACTTAATAAATTGATTCAAAATGCAAGAGTACATATTTTTCGTACGAATCAGGACACTGGTATTAAATTGAAACTGATAAATGTACTTAGTAAATCTGGTCATGTTTTAGTTAACTCTAAAATGATTCACGGAACAAATTTGGCTTCAATAATAACTGTTTTGGAGACAAAAAATGACTTTCTATCAGAAATTGAACGGTGCATGAATGAAGAATTAAGCAATCAGGCCTTTTGCAAACGGCAAGCCTTATTAGCAGAACATTTTAATATCAATAAAAACATTCAAGCTATTATTAATTTGATTGATACACCAAGAAATTAATCCTGATTTTCGTCTTGATCTAACTGATTTTCTTTAAATGCAGAAGGAACTAAATCAGGTATAATTTTTAAGATCAATGGCAATAAAACGGCACCCCCTGGAAGCATGAAAATTGCAAGCGCAGGAACCGACTTTACAATGTCCTTAAATTGCTCCTTAACCATTTTCTTCTCCTCTTTAGAAAGCTCTTGCGTGGCAGACTTTTTAACTAATAGAATTAATTGCCCGCTCTGCTTTAACTCTACCGCAAGCTTGTCTTTATTTCTCATAAGAACTTTAGACCATCTTTTTGAATAGGAACTAAAAACCTTTTCATAGGTGCTATTGTCAGACAAAAAAACGGCAGATTCTCTGCTTTTTAAAAGAAAGTTCTCTATCATTCCAAAAGTTTCTTCCATTTCAATTTCAGAAATACTTAACTTTTTAGCTAAATCTTTCAAAAATTTCACTTCATCGTCAATAATTTCATGGTTAGAAAATATTGTTAAAGTAGCTACAGAAAGCAAAAACCTTTTCAATAACCAATGCCCTTCAATGTCTGCAGATAAATCACTAAAATCAGCTCCTTTTTTAAATTGTTTCTTAGCTATTTCTCTTTGCTCTTCATCCAAACTGGCTGAAGCTAAAAACAAATTAAACATTGACTTTTCTCGATCTTCAATTACACCATCTGAATATGCAGAAAGAGTAATGGCTGTTAGAGCATTTTGTGCGAAAGAACTATAATTGGTAAATGCATCGCTATTTCGATTGTTTTTAAAATCGTTGTAAAGTAAAACATCCAAATAAGTAAAAGCATTGCTTAATGAATTAACCCACCATTTATTTTCAAGAATACTTATTTTAATTTCAACTCTTTTTGCTAAAATGTTTTCAAGCATTTCAACTTCAGTTTCCTTTTTAAATAGATTGAATATTTTTGACATCACCCTTCCATTGTGGAAACGATAAAACTCAACCAATGAATGAACAAAGTTTTGCTTATTGATAGCCTCGCCTTTGTGTTTTTTCTTATAGATAAGAAGATGCGATTCGAATAAAAGTAATTTTAACTTTTCCTCTTGTGTCCAATTTTCATCGTTTAGTTTTTGAGCGAATATTAATTCCACCGGAAAACCAAAAATAATTCCAGATTTTCCAAAAGTTAGATGTAAAAAATCATCTTTTCTCATCCCATCAGGGCGCTGCTTCTTTAGTGAGATTTTTCCGTTCTCAACTAAATCGAAATATTTATTTATCCATCCTTTTGATCCTGGAGAAAGCATAATTATCTAATTGCATAGCGCATGGCAAATCCGACTTTAACACCAAAATCAAGTTCTGGAATATATCGAATTGTTGGCCCTAAATCCAATGCAAAATTAATAGGAAATTGTTTAACTGTATACTCTAAACCTAAAACTCCTGAAGTTCCAACCCAAAAGCCTGTATGCGTGGCATTGTCGTACCGTTTATCATAATTCGTATTCCAGTAACCAAAGTCAGCACCGCCTCCAAAATACCAATCAAAATCATTTTTCAAAGCCTGATTGTAATGAAAAATACAATCCAGCCAAACATACCTTTGGCCAGCTCCAAAATTAGCTTCAATTGCCGCATTTTGATTTAAAAACCCCTTAACGCTTAATTCAGCTAAATCAGAATTTAAATTAGACCAATCACCTTTTATTCCAAAGGCAAATTTATATTGTTGTGAATAATTAAACGAAGAAAATAAAAGCGAGAAGACCGCTAAGGCTGTGTACTTTTTCATAATTGGAGAGTTTGATTAAATACTATGTAGGCATAATATATAAATAATCTTTTTTGAACGGATTAAATGTTCAAAAAATAACTCTTTTAATTCTTGCTGTTTAATTTGTTAACCGAACTATAGTTTTCCTGCTACGGTAAATGCCTTCCGTTTTTGAAGCACAACTCCACCATCGATATTAAACACTTCGAAAACACCAATATAAACACCAATAGAAGCTTTAGTGTTTGACTCTGTTACTCCGTCCCAAACAAAACCGCCCTTGCTTCCCAATAATTCTGAAGTAATTACTTTTGAAACCAACCTACCTCTATCATCAAACACCGTAAACGTTCCTACATTGCCTGCTTGTATAAATGTGTAATTGATTTGCAATACATCTTCATAACCATCATTATCAGGCGATATAACATCACTTACATATTCAAATTCACCTGTTACATCAGAGATGTTATACTGAGAGTTTAACAATCCTGGTGTAGCAAAACCAACCGTTTCTGAAGCTGTATGCCAATTTGAACCACTGTTGGATTCACCTTTTGGGTCTCTTCTTTCTAAAGATTTCCCGTCGTTATTGTCTAACAATTTAAAGTGCCAATCATCCGAATAAGAAACTTTGTCAATTGTTACATTATTTACTTGAATATATACCGTCCCACTATCATTGCTATATGATGGCAAATCCATTTCACGCAAATTAGAAAGTACGGCTGATGGGTACGTTTGTCCTATTTGGGATATATTCTCTCCAAAAACAACATGTTCATTCGGGTACAATAAATAATGAACGTTTATTGTTTTAAAATTAGCAATTGTATCATTGCTATAATTTGCAAACTCCCATTGATATAGATCAATTAATTTATCCGAAGTGTTTAATAATTCAATCCAATCTGCCCCGCCAGTATATGGGTCTGCGACAATCTCATTTATTACAACGTCGCCGGGAACAGCATCTTCAGGTAAGGCAAAAACACCTGTAACAGATGTGTTGTTCATCCAACAATCTTGCACATTTTGAAGAGTAATACTATACGAAACAGAAGGTGTTAGATTTTCAGCAAACTCAAGTGTAACCATTGTTGGGTATGCTTCCAATACATAATTGTTTGCTATTGTTAGTGTTGGCGATACTGATATTATAGCATTAGATAATGAAAGTGAGTCCATTCCTTCATTAAAATGAATTTCCAAATAATTCGGTGAAAGCGCTATAAGCTGAGCAATTTGTGGTGATAATACATCTGGTGAATTATCATAAATTGAATTTTGCTGGCCGGGTGTTCCTCCATTTATACTTGTAGATGCTGACCAATTATCATTTGAAGAACATGGGTCATTTGGGTTTATTCTTTCTATTGAATAACCCCCGCCTTCTTTTGTGGCATCATTATACCATGAAAGATCATAGGTGATAGAATCTAAACGAACCCCTACATCACTTAACAACACTATATTGTCTCCAGAATTATTTAAACTTGGGAAACTTGAAACAGCAGTTGCAACAGTAAATGAATCCACATTTGAAGTACTTGTCAAAATCATATATTCATTCGGTAATAACCATTTACTTGCTAGAGTTCCTTGAGAGGATGCATCTCCTAATTTCCAACCACCAACATTAAAAACTTTTGAACTAGAATTAAATATTTCAACAAACTCAGCCTCTGGTAAACCAACGACTGGAGATTGATCACACATAAATTCATTAATAATTACATCACCATAAACGGGTGTTTCAGCAACGAAAAAACCAAAACTTTCCGTTTGGGACCCGGCTATGTTGCCTGTCAGATCTTCAATGTTTATTGCTGTAAGATCATAAACCTGACCATTGGTAAGAGCTGATGCAAATGTTAAGTGAACTATCGAAGGATCAATGCCATCTAAAATAGCTGAACTTATCACGATTGCTGGAGTAATTGAATAATTCAACTCGTTTTCAGCCACAGACTGGTTTAAGGCTTCATTAAACTGTAAATCAACAGTTGTTGAAGTGGCAGCCGCTGCAGATATAAGATTGGGTGCCGCTAGATCTAAAATTTCATCGCCAACATAAATATTATCATAATAATAACCTGTTGCATTACTCATTGTATAAGTTCCAAAAACTCCAAAGTGTGTCCCGAGCAATGAAGATGCATCATTCACAGACCCTGCTAAAACAAAATTTTCTGCACCTGTTGGATCAATATAAAGTGACCAGTTTGAAAGATTGTCTCTTACTACCCTTACCCCAATAGAAAAACTAGAGGAAATTTGTCCAATTGGTCCAGCTAACAACTCAGTGTGCACTCCAGAAACAACTTTAAAAAGCCGAACAGCATCTGTTGTTCCAGCCTCTCCCATTTGAAGGTAAAAACCATCTGGGTTTGTTGTTAAGTCATTATTGTTTGCTGTTAAATAAATTCGCCCAAAATTACTACTAGATGATGCAAACGAATGTCGAACAAATAATTTCCATTCTTTATTGTCTAAAGTAGCCAAGCCATGTGGAGAGCTTAAATAGGAAGTAGCCGCAATTGAATTATTCAATTGAAGTTGAAAAGAACCGTTTATTTGATAATCACCTGTTGTTCCAGACCACACTGGATTTGCTGTAAAATTTCCATCAGAAAAATCATCAGAAATTTGTGAAAAAAGCTGTGAAAATGTTATAATAAACACAAAACTTAAAAAGTGTCTCATAGTATGTTAATCAATGCAGCTAAATATACTAAATTTGCAATGAACAAAAAATTAATTGTATGCGAGTAGCTGTGGTTGGTGCAACAGGAATGGTTGGAAACGTAATGCTTCAGGTTTTAAAAGAGAAATCTTTTCCAATAACTGAATTAATACCAGTAGCTTCTGAAAAATCTGTTGGTAAAGAAATTAATTTTGGAAGTCTAAAGTTTAAGGTTGTTAACCTTGAAACGGCCGTTAGCATGAAACCAGATATCGCAATATTTTCAGCAGGCGGTGAAACTTCATTAATTTGGGCGCCAAAATTTGCAGAAATAGGAACAACTGTTATCGATAATTCTTCCGCTTGGAGAATGGATCCAACAAAAAAATTAATTGTTCCAGAAATAAATGGACACCTATTAACTAAGGAAGATAAAATTATCGCCAACCCAAATTGTAGTACAATTCAACTTGTACTGGCACTAAAACCATTACATGAAAAATTCAAAGTAAAGCGTGTGGTTGTCTCTACATACCAATCAATTACTGGTACAGGAGTTAAAGCTACAACCCAAATGGAGAATGAAAGAAATGGTGTTCCTGGAGAAATGGCTTATCCTTATACAATAGATAGAAACTGCTTACCGCATTGTGACTCGTTTTTAGACAATGGCTACACCAAAGAAGAAATGAAGCTAACGAATGAAACGAAAAAAATATTAGACCCATCAATAAACGTTACAGCAACGGCTGTTCGTGTACCTGTAATGGGTGGGCATTCAGAATCATTAAATATTGAATTTGAAAATGATTTTGACCTCTCTGATGTTAGACAGTTACTTCATAATCAAGATGGAATAACATTAAAAGACGATCCAACAACAAACACCTACCCGATGCCACTATATTCAGAAGGAAAAGATGATGTTTTTGTTGGAAGAATTCGAAGAGATGATTCTCAACCCAACACATTAAACATGTGGGTGGTTGCTGATAATTTGCGAAAGGGTGCTGCAACAAATGCAGTTCAAATTGCACAATTATTAATGGCTAAGGATTTGATTAAAGGAGGATTACCTGCGTAACTTCCAATTTCTTTTTAAGATGTTTCCTCTAAAATCATCAAGTTTTTCTGTAACTCCCTGATTAATAAGTTTACGCATAAACTTAAATGTTCCCTTGCCTTGCTTGTAATCCATTTCATCTCCAAAAATTGGAATAATTGAAAGGAAATGAATTGTTTTATCCTCCAAAACGATCGGAGAAAGTTCATTTTCAAGCAAAATTGGATTTGATAAAATGAAGTGATTCTGAAGCATTGTTTCAGAAAGTGATTTCATTTCAGCCCCACAAGGCATTGTATGACCATGACCAAACCAAGTGTTTTTTTCTTGAACGTGTTTTGCTAAACGCTGAATCCATAGAAAAACCCAATTCATTTTTGGGTTTTCAAGGTCTGACCAATTCCAATAAGATGGCAAACAAAAAAACAGTTCGTTATACTCTTTTCCTGTTTCTTTTTCAGGAACGGGCATTTTTATATTAGAAAGTCCGTTTGTAACTAAAACTGTAACAGGGGATTTTAGTTCTAAATCAAGCAAAAGTAAAGGCATTTCTCCCTCTTCCACTTTTACCTCTGACACCCTATGTTCTCCAAAACGTTTTATTAATTGATCTTTCACAGTACAAAAATAGAATGATTCATAGACTACAACTTTATTTTACTTCAGAAATGGCATTTTCTAATGCATTCCAAAACAATTCTGATGAAAGTACACAGCCCTGCTCTAACATTTCGTGAATATCTTCTTCACGTGTTTTATTAAATTTCTTTTTTGTTTTATAAAAACGAATTGCTCCTGCATCGTTTATAAGAGCTTCATGAATTGATTCTGGTGTTGAAAAATTAACTTTTGAATCGCCTTTTCTGCTAAGACCTATCAAAACAATTTCTTGAGATGTAAATTGAAAAACCATGCATGCTTCTTCGCTTCGATGCTCAATGAATTTAATTTTTTCATACACCGTTTGTAAAACAGTATCTGAAAAAATATTAACCAATTCAACCGCTTTATCTGTTTCTTCCTGGTTCATTTTAACCCACTCATCATTATGGATCCCATTCACAATTAAAAACTGTTTAAACTCCTCTTCTAAACCCAATAATTCATCTTCTTTTAGCGTACGGTATTTCATGTTGCAAAATTAGTAAATCTCGATACTTCTTTTCTTAAATTTTTGCTATTCATACTTTTATATTGCAATTCTATTTATATTGCATACTATTATAATCAAAATACTAAATTAATTATGAAAAGAATTTACTTATCAATTTTAGCTGTATCTTTTGGATCATTCGCTATGGCTCAAGGATTTTACACAAGTGTAAATGCAGGTTACGGATTTGGAGCTCCTAAGCAAGATATGGGAATAAACCAAACTTTTACTGCTACAGGAGACCAAACAGTTTCTAACAACTACGGTTCATTAGGTGCTGGGTTAAACTTTGGTGCAACTCCAGGATTTATGTTCACTGAGCACGTTGGTGCTGAATTAGGATTGAACTACTTTATGGGTTCTTCTTTTGTTTCAAATCATGTTACAACACCAACTGGAGAAGCTACTTATTCATCTAAATCTTCTCAATTCAGATTACTTCCTGCAATTGTTATTTCTAGCGGTGGTGATGGTTTACAAGTATACGGAAAAGCTGGTTTAGTTCTTCCTGTTTCAGGTAGCACAGTCACAACTTTAGATGATAACACAAACCCTTTAGCTGTTGAAAAAGGAACGTTTGAAACTAAAGGAGCAATGTCATTAGGATACATGGGATCATTAGGTGTGTCATTTGGTTTAAGTGATAAATTATCTTTATTCGGAGAATTAAATGGTGTTAACTTAAGAATTAAGTCTGCATCTCAAACAATTACTGAATATTCAGTTAATGGAACTGATCAATTAGCGAATATGGATAAATATGACAAAGAAACAACGTTTGTTGAGGAATTAACTCCATCTTCAAACAATGGTTGGACTAACAATACATCTGTAGATGTAAACAAAGCGAAAGAGGATTTATCTTCAAACGTAAACTTTAGTGCTTTATTTATTAATGTTGGTGTTAAAATCAACTTTTAATTAAACCACAATTTTTATTTAAAGGGTGTCTTCTTAAGACACCCTTTTTTTTGCCAATTTAATTTTTAGAACCATATCTTTGTATTCATGAATAACAAAAAAGGCATCGCAATTTTAGGTTCAACAGGATCTATCGGAACACAAGCATTAGAGGTAATTAATGAATATCCTGAGTTGTTCGATTTGCAAGTTATTACAGCAAATAAAAATGCTGATTTATTAATTGCACAAGCAATTCAATTCCAACC
>ENA-UOYN01000340-UOYN01000340.1-marine-metagenome-genome-assembly--contig:-NODE-340-length-22296-cov-8.328402_pt1 | contig 22296 bp, 15 predicted proteins | sample MGYA00238176_ERZ767358 | MGnify/ENA primary metagenome ERZ767358 (study PRJEB28950, sample SAMN06266238) | marine metagenome | isolation source: Columbia River Estuary | place: USA:Columbia River Estuary...
AGACCTTCGTTTCCTCGGTTCCTCCTGTTAGACTAGACCTTCGTTTCCTCGGTTCCTCCTGTTAGACTAGACCTTCGTTTCCTCGGTTCGTTTCCTCACTGTACAAGTAGGCTTTACTCATTCTGATTACCCCCCCCCCCGTTGCGCAGGCTTAAAAGCTTGTGCAGCGGGGGGGGGGGGGTTTAGTAAAAAATAGTTACATTTAAATGGGGCGGGTAGAGGGGCTCGAACCCTCAGCCTCCGGAGCCACAACCCGGCGCTCTACCAATTGAGCTATACTCGCCTTATATAATTAACTGTGCATAGCCTTTGATTCTAAGCATAGTTTGTAGTCTCGTTGAGCAGTACAACTTACTTACAACTAGGTATTATTTATTAATTGGGGGTATGTCAACTAACAAGGTAAATGTTAGCCTAAGGTACTAGCGCTAGCTGTAGTGCAGTGGTGCTTGCTATACTAAGCAAGTGAGCACAAGCATAAGGACAAAAAACAATGTTGAGGCCTTAATAGCTTGAGCAGCTGACTGATTCAAAACTTGTCAAGAGACATATGAAGACAGCACAGTGTAGCCACGAATTATGTTATGGGTTAGGAATCTAATAAACATTTCTGGATGACTATATAAAATACAGCCTACGTTAGCTCAGGAGCTAGAAACCAGTGAAATCTGTATATACTTTTATAGGTAATTCGCAGCTAAAACGGTGTAGGTTAGATTCCTGTTACTTATCTGACTAACTAGTTTAAACGTATTCCGCTTCAACTTCAACCTTACTCGTAGAGAATTTACCGTTGTTAGCTAAGCGCTTCTTGTTACTTTTAGGTAGCTGCTGTTGCACTATTTACTCCTGTGGAGCTTTCAAAATTCACGGGTGTAGATACTATAAGATCTTACCCTTAAATCTTTTATATACTTAAATGAGTGGTGTTCTATCACATCTAAGTGGTGTACAATTCAAGCAAGATATAGGTAGGCGTACTGATACGAAAACTTTACTCAAGGGTTACCTACGTAACCTCCTTCAGGATCGTAGTAGTAGCGCCCACAAGGTAGCATACTAGCAGCACAATACATTGAAAGCATAAAAATTAAGAATGCAGAAGTTTGGACCAGAGATGACTGCATCGGAATAACAGGTATGTACCTTAGTCCAGAGTTATAGAAAGAGTTAATTAGGGGTAGCGCAGCTACAAGTCCAAATCACATACCCATTCACAGTAACCCCTCGTAGTGGGTTGGCGTGATAGTAAGTAGACCCATTAAGGGTCGGAAGTACCAGTGGGGGGCGACTCCGTAGAACCGGATTTCCTCAAGTTCAGAAATATTTCATCTCTCAAAGAAGTGGTAGTTAACTGTTGAAGAGTGGAAATGGTGCATTGCTCAGTAGACAAAGATAAACTGAGTTCAGTACCACGCATCTTGAATCTCTTTTAGGAATGCGTCGTAGAACCAAGAAACGTACGTTCCTGACTTATCTTCTAGCGTATTTTCACCACTATCAGTATCCCACGATTCGTGACAAAACATAACATGTAGTTGTACTAAGTAAAGATAGTACCAGGGTGTAAAATAGTGTAACATCATAAGTCGAGTTAGTTGATCCGTGTTGAGGTGTTTATTAGTAAAAATTATATAATAGGTTTTATACGAGAAGTTTAATAAAGATCAGAAGATGTTTGCTCCAATTGTTAAAGTTAAATCGCTTAGGTGGGTTGCACTCAGAGAAATTCCAAAGAAAACTATGATGTGAAACCAGAAAAAGGCGTACCCCCCTAATAACCATCCATCAGACTCAGCTGAAACGTAGTTTTTAATATAAATTTTTTTTAAAATGTGGAAATAGGTTAAAACAAAGAGTACATCCACGCCTCGAACGTGCATATAAAAAATCTCGACCCCAAATCGAGTATCGTTAAACATTTCTTCTCGAAGCTCTACCACTAGACCGGGTTCAGGTATGTAGTATCACGCTAAGAAGAATCCTGAGATTAATTGCATTCCGATTGTAACGAGTAGCATAAATCCAAGGATAGAAGTAGTGCTTGAAAATGGTAGTATTAACTTATTAACGTAACTGTTCAGGTATGCGAAGACACGTCCTACAGCAGCTATTAAGTTTCACGTTCAATTGTTAAAAACATCGAACGTAGCAGTCAGGTTTCGTAAATAATAACTATCTCGAGCGGCTTTAATAAAGAGCAGTGGTAAAGTATTGTGTGCGTGTGTAGACTTTCGACTAGCGGGGAAAACAGAGGTAAGCAAATTTAAGCGAATGCGCAGTCAGGGATAAAGTATTTAAGGTTTAGCGGTGGCCTTTAAACGAGTGTTTAAAGGTAGTCATGCCCAACCGGGAGCTAAAAGCTAGGTTGACGTAGACTTAAATTTAGGACTGCCAAATTTACCGAACTTGGGCTCAAGTTCAGGGGTACTAGCTTAACCAAGTATTATACTTAATAAGAAGTGCGGGTAGTCAAGTAGGGATTCGTAGAAGGTATCCAGGATTGGTGTTGTACTTGCAACTCAGCTATATTCAATAGGTAGCCGCCAGTAGTGCACAACAAGGCTAAAAGCTGCTAGAAGGAAAAAGAACATAAAGAAGTAGAAAAACTGTCGCAAGGCGGAGACGCAGTAGGTTGTAAAAGTGAATGGTACTTCCTTAGTTGTATAGACTCGTCGCAGGAGGGTAATTCAGAATATATAGAGATTAAACAACGATATAAAAAATGTTATGTGGAAAAGAAGAAGTGCGGCTCCAAAGGGGCCATCATTCTTAAATCAGAAGACAGTAGTGGATCTGTGGTACGAGAAATGGTCACGCTTGGCACTTCCTCATGATCATTTGTTAGGTTCGTGGCTTAAGTATATGTAGTCTACTAACCGTGTTTTTGAGTATCAACTAGGGTCAGTAAAGTAGGCAAAAAAACTCATTAAAAAATGGGTGTAGAGCAGGTATGAGAGGAATATGTTAATTATCACTATAATGGCTAAGGACTTACGCCAGTGAAATGAGCCTAGGCCTGACTGTAAATAATGGGCTAGATACATAACTAAAGTATAGGTAGCTATAAATTTAAGGAAGAAGACTCGAGAGTACCAGTTCCACCAGGACAAAACAAGAGGCATTGTATAAGTTATTTCATGGTAAAACGGTGTAATCACTAAAAGCGCTGCTGCGCCAAGTGACATTATGTACCAGGCCTCTACAAGCCAAAAAGTTTTGTATCATGAGAACCAGATACGTTTGTCTCGCCCAGTATAACTTGCGTAACGACTCGCTATAAGATTTTCAGCGATCCAAGCAAAAATAAAAACGAACATTATCCAAACTTGTACTAGACTCCATTCGACCGGTTCTCAGAGGGGCTCGTCATCGGTCAGAGCTGAGTCTACAGCTAATGTTATAACAAGTCCTCTTATAATTATAACAGCGTCCCCAGTTGAACGCTTACAAACATCAAGTACCCATAACGTGGCGTACTTGAAATAATCTCACGAAGATACTAAGTATCTTCAGCAGATAGACGGGGTTGGTACAGTAAACTGGAAGTTTTTAACCCCTGTAAGGCTGTTAAGGAGGTGGCCTATTCACCTTCAATTAATATTTTTAGTGCGTTTTAGCCAATTGGCTTGAGGTTTACTAAGGGTAGCGTTATCGTTAGTATCCCGGCTAGTCGGCTGGGTAACAGGCTGCTTAGTGAGTTTACTAGTGGACCGGGTGGTGTCCTCAGATACAGGGTTCGGGGAGGTTGTAGTACTAGGTTTGCTCGGCTTACTAGAATCAACGATAGATTGAAGTGCGCTGCAAAGGGTAGACACAACTTTTTTGAGCAGATTAATTAAATTGTTAATTAAATTGCTGGCGGCTTTAATAAAGAACATCGATAGCTAGCAGTGTAGGTGCCTGCTAGCTTTTATACAGTAAAGGAGCCTAGGTAAGTAAATCTAGGCTTGGTGTAGAAATTAGACGGCTGTGTAGTCGGGAGTAGAGCTTTTAAGCTTTAGGGCCATATTATCCCCTCAAGCAACCTCATTTGGCGTATTCTCACCTGTTATAGCGTTATTAAACGAGTGTTTAATAGTAATTGTACTCAACTGCGGAGAAACTATTAGCTTAGTGCAGCCAAGGAATTTTCGAGAAAACAAAGGAGTAATACGCTACTCTTCAACAGGTGCGCAAGGGGTAACCGTACGATAGAAGTTGTGCTTACGTGCTTAGATAAAAGCGGCACAGGACAACTGCGGGTTAGCCGTCGGATAGCTGTGTGGCGACTAGCCTCTGAAACACAAGTTCAGGGGTAATGGCTTAACCCAATATTATACTTAATAAGAAGTGTGGGTAGTCGAGTAGGTACTCACAGAAGGTGCCGAAGATTGGTGTTGTACTTGCAATTCAGCTATACTCAATAGGTAGCCGTCAGTAGTGTACGACAAGACTAAAAGCTGCTAGAAGGAAAAAGAACATAAAGAAGTAGAAAAACTGTCGCAAGGCGGAGACGCAGTAGGTTGTAAAAGTGAATGGTACTTCCTTAGTTGTATAGACTCGTCGCAGGAGGGTAATTCAGAATATATAGAGATTAAACAACGATATAAAAAATGTTATGTGGAAAAGAAGAAGTGCGGCTCCAAAGGGGCCATCATTCTTAAATCAGAAGACAGTAGTGGATCTGTGGTACGAGAAATGGTCACGCTTGGCACTTCCTCATGATCATTTGTTAGGTTCGTGGCTTAAGTATATGTAGTCTACTAACCGTGTTTTTGAGTATCAACTAGGGTCAGTAAAGTAGGCAAAAAAACTCATTAAAAAATGGGTGTAGAGTAGGTATAAGAGGAATAGGTTAATTAGCACTATAATAGCTAAGGACTTACGCCAGTGAAATGAACCTAAGCCCGACTGTAAGTAATGAGCTAGGTAGATAACTAGGGCATAGGTAGCTATAAATTTAAGGAAAAAGACTCTAGAGTACCAGTTCCATCAGGACAAAACAAGAGGCATCGTATAGGTTATTTCGTGGTAAAACGGTGTGATCACTAACAGCGCCGCTGCACCAAGTGACATGATGTACCATGCCTCCACAAGCCAAAACGTTTTATACCATGAGAACCATATACGTTTATCTCGCCCAGTATAACTTGCATAACGACTCGCTATAAGATTTTCAGCGATTCAAGCAAAAATAAAAACGAACATTATCCAAACTTGTACTAGGCTCCATTCGACCGGTTCTCAGAGGGGCTCGTCGTCGGTTAGAGCCGAGTCTACAGCTAATGTTATAACGAGTCCTCTTAGGATTATAACAGCGTCCCCAGTTGAACGTTTACAAACGTCGAGCACTCACAGCGCAGCAGACTTGAAGTGGTATCACAAAGATACTAAGTATCTTCAACAGGTAGACGGGGTCGGTGTGGTAAGCTGGAAATTTTTAGTTTCTATAAGTCTGCTAATGAGGCGGCTTACTCGCCTTCAATTAATACTTTTCGCATGTTTTAATCAATTAACTTGGGGTGTCTTAAGGGTAGAACTATCATTAGTATCCTGGCTAGTTGGCTGGGTAGTTGGCTGGGTAGTAAGTTTATTGTTAGGGCAGGCGGTAGCCTTAGGTACGGAAGTCAGGGGGATCGCGGTACTAGATTTGTTCCGCATCCTGGAATCAACAATAGACTGGGGTGCGCTGTAAAAGCTGGCCAAAATTTTTTGGCGTAGATCCGTTAACTTGTTAAGCAAATCTTTAGCGGTTTTAATAAGGAACAACGGTAAAGTAGTAAAGGGCGAAAATAAAAGTGATTTTAAAGAAAGGGAGAGGTGTAGGGTACGTAACCTAGGAGCTTTGTGGATCCCGAGGTAGGATCCAAAACGTAGCCTTTGCCACACGCTGAGTTTCTAGACCCTAACGCTTAATGAATTTAATTCAGGAGTAGAAGGAATCGAACCCTCACTAACGGTTTTGAAGACCGCTGTTCTACCACTAAACTATACTCCTCCGTCTAAATAGCGTTAGTCAGCTGAGCAGGCTTTAAACTTTTTTTTAAAGGGTATAAACCTTTAAAAAGTATTTATTTAAAGGTAGGAGCATTACCCAGTAATTAGTCACGTCGGTAGTGAAGGGTAGTGCGCTATAACGCCTGGGCCACACAAATCATGTATCCATACACATATGTAAAAACTTGTAGAACGCTAGTACGAAGGACTTCTTTGCGGTAGGCGTCATTACAATTTTTGACGGGACTGGGTACGGGTACGTAAAATGCGATTCTACCTCCGTAGGCATATTTAACAAGGGTTGTGAGTTATTGATTAGTGCGTTTATGTCGGCGAGAGCCCTAAAATACGCTGAGCTCGCAAAATTTGAGCCTTTTGGTATATACTTAAGTAATCGGGGTGAACTAAAAAGGGTTTCTACTAGATTATCAAATCCGTATTTCGAGTTTTTTAAAAAGTGGTAGTTACTCACAGTAAGGCTTACAGGGGCGTTAAATCTCGTGGTGAAAAATACTAACGAGTATATTGCAAAGGAGTTTCGAGCCAGTATAACTGACCATAATCGTAAACTAATTTTTAACGGAATATAAGTAGAATGGAAGTTTTGTATTAAATAATTCATAAACGCCCTGTGCCAAGCCTGAGGTAACTGCCTGTGAAGTAGAGATCGTACTACTTAAAACTTAAGATTAGGGTGCTAGTACCTTAGGTAGTTTTGAAACTGTGCCCATTGTCCTCTAGTCTCGTCGTACTTTTTTTTTGTTGACAGGGATTGTACGTAAAATATTCATCGTATAAAATAGTACTGACTTAGTAGGGAGTCCGAAAATGTAATAATCGGATAGGAGACTTGCCAGGGTGAGTGGTTAACCGGGACTAGTCCAATTGTGAATAAGTGAGCTGCTTGTATATACTGCAGCAACGTATACTGGTTTGAGACATCGAGAACAATACCAAAGTCCAACCTTTGTGACATAATCTGCGAGGTGAGGCAATGGATTTCGGGACCGTGGAACATATCACTAAACATAAAGAAGGGTTGTGTGAACTTAAAAAGTTTATAATCCCTAAAGCTATAATGTCAGTTAAACGTGAGTACCTCCTCAATAAATGTGTTGCTCGAAAAAAGCTGAACGTGCGGGGTTGCGTAAAAAAGGTTAAACATAAAATTATATGAGTCAAGCCACTTGGCAAAGTATCGTTTAGTGCACATAAGTTGGTTTTTATTGCTAGCACTGCACGGGGATACTAAAAAAAATAGCCTAAAATCCCGGTGGATTCGATAGAGTGTAGCAGCCTTAGGGCGAAAAGTTTCCCAGTTTTGGCAAAATAAAAGTCATAGCTCGGAGTGCTTTGTAAAGTTAAGAGGCGTGTTTCGCGCTTTGTTATGTGCTCAGAGAAGGTTTCGAACTGGCGCTTCGGCCGAGTTGGGCATCCTGTCGTATTGGGCTCATCTAATGTTCGCTAGCCACCCAATTTTCTTCTTGTTCAGCCCGTAGAATTGTGACCACGGTACAAGCCTAGAATAGGCCGTAGGGGATCCAAAAAAGCTGCCGAACTTCAAGAGTAGGAGGTAACATTGAAATCATTGGGTTAATGCTCCCGCAGCTCGGGATTTTCGAATACTTAAATGTCAGGGATGCGTCTTTAACACTGTTTGAGAACAGCGGGACTCGAACCCGCAACACCTTGATTAAAAGTCAAGTGCTCTAACCATTGAGCTATGCTCCCGCAATTATAAGCTATGGCACTTACTAAAGCGTTTTAGTTAACTCAGTTAGATTACCTTGGCTGTATCTATATATATATATACATATATAAAAATGAGAATGGATTAGACTTTGTATGACTTTGAGCTCCAGTACTTAAGAACGGTCCACCCAAAGCATATGTTTACTTATGTTCTTTAAGTTGTCTTTACGAAAAATTTGTAGAGGAGCTTCCCGTTTTAAATTGGTTTCAACGGTTATCTCGTCCCAACATAGCTTTGCAACGTGCCCCGAAAGAACAATTGCTATACCATAGGTTAGTCCATCCCATTCCTCTCGTACTAAGGCAAGGTTCTACAATTTTTCATTTTAACAGCAGATAGGGACCAAACTGTCTCACGACGTTCTAAACCCAGCTCACGTACCATTTTAACGGTAGAACAGACCGACCCTTGGAAGATTATTCTCAACCAGGATATGATGAGCCGACATCGAGGTGCCAACCAACTCCGTCGATGGGAACTCTTAGGAGTTATTAGCCTGTTATCCCTAGCGTACCTTTTATCCGTTAATCGATAGCTCTATCAATAGAATTTTAACTATCGGGTCACTATGGCAGGCAAATTAAATTCACCCTTAAAAAATCTGTAGATTTTAAAATCAAGCTTAGTTACATTCATTACAATGCCCGCATACACGTATGCTTTACTAAACCATTGCGCACCCCCGTTACTTTTTAGGAGGTCACCGCCCCAGCGAAACTAGCACCCTTGCAGTATAATGAATTTCAGTGAGATTCACTTACACGTTTAAGGATCATTAAATTCTAAATTTGAACAAACACGGTAACTGATGTTAAATCTCCCGCAAATTATTAAAAATTAGTATAGTACAAGGTTCTAGTAAAGGTGCATAGGGTCTTTCCGTCCCGCTGTTCTTATTAGGCATTTTCACCTATTTTTCAATTTCACTGGATTATAGCTGGAGACAGTGAGGCAGTCGTTACGCCATTCATGCAGGACGGAACTTACCCGCCAATGAATTTCGCTACCTTAGGACCGTCAGAGTTACAGCCGCCGTTTACTGGGATTTGAATCAACAAGCTAAACTTGTAATTTTTTATCTTGCAGCACTGGGCAGGCGTCAGACTCTATACGTCATTTTACAATTTAGCAGAGTCCTGTGTTTTTAGTAAACAGTCGCCACCTCCTCTTTTTAGTTGCAATGTTAAACATAAGTACCGGAAGGACCTGTTATTAGGGGTAATTACAGGTCTAGGAACTTCGCGCTAGTTAAGAATCTCCATCTCGTGTAATTTTGATACGAACAATAAAAACAGATGTGAAACTAGAACTAGAGGTGTCTTACATTATAACTATTGCCCTCCTTATCCCGAAGTTACAGAGTCAATTTGCCGAGTTCCTTCAACTATATTATTCCATCGCTTTGGTATATTCTACCTGTCCACCAGTGTCAGATTTCATACGGTCCTCTGCGGTGACTAAAGGGGTTTATAAACTTTCGCTTAATCAACTCTTTTAGTCGCGTACTCCGAGAAATACTCCGCAGCAGCTCACCGAAAGACGCCAGTTCCTTTAGAAATGGGGGCGCTTTGCGTCCCAAAACTAAGGAAAATAACAGCTGAATTGGGACCCAGTATTTGGGTGTTTTCCTGTTAAGGTTGTTCGTCCCAAATCTGAATCCTAAACAGTTGTCGTCAAGCTATCCCCGGTGATGTAATTTTATTTCTAGCTTAGGCTAGTCAACTCAGAGCATTTGTTAACTAATCTGCTTCCTAGGCCTAAGGTAAAATTATATCACGTTGACTACCCTTTAAACTTACGACTTTCGTCTATTTTGTAGGGACCGGTTCACTCAACTAAGATTTCCTTACAAGCTGGTGCTAATTGAAACTTTAGGACTTTCAGCGATAGCGAATCCCACACTATTTAACGTTACTCATACTAGTATTATTGATTTCGATCTCTCCAGTAAATTTAACAACCTACCTTCAACGAGCTACGAAACACTCCGCTACCAAGTCTTAGACTTTCACTGTTTCGGTTAACCTTTTTATTGTCTCTACATTATCGAAGCAAAATTAACAAGTTCGTCTTTCATCATTACGAAATGTTAACTCAGTGAGCTGTTACTCTTTCTTTAATGAATGGCTGCTTCCAAGCCTATCTCCTAAGTAACGTATTAATTTTACTCCTTTCAAATTAAAGATTATTAAACACCTTAACATGTGATCTGGGCTGTTTCCCTCTCGACGTATCACCTTTGCGCGAGTACGTCTGACTAGAGAAATAAACTAGGTTATATTTAGAGTTTCTAAAAACGTTGCGCAATATTCTATTGCATTGTTCCAAGATTACTTTACCCTAACCTAGCAGTCTTCCCCGTATTACTTAAATAATTTTCGCGGAGAACCAGCTATCACTAGCCTTGATTGGCCTTTCACCCCTAATTACAAGTCATCCCAGAATTTTGCAACATTCACGGGTTCGGCCCTCCAGCATAGCTTTCGGCCTGCTCATAATTAGATCGACTAGTTTCGGGTCTAATAGCAGAAACTTTTATTGACTTCACTGCGCCTACTAAATGATTAAGCTTGCTTCTACTATTAACTCACTAGCCCATTATGCAAAAGGTACGTTATCGCTTAAGCTTTAACAGTTTATACATTAAGTTTCACTATTTGTTTAACTCCTCCTTAAAAGATTGATATAGCCAAGTCTTTTCACCTTTAGTTCACACTACTATACGCTATCGATATTAGATTAGATAACCTTAGAAATTGATTTTCCTATCTTCTACCGCAGAATTTCATTTTACGAGGTACTCGAGACAGCCCCAAAACACATTTGTTAGTTAATTTTTTTTTTAAAACGCTGGTCGTTTAGGACCTGAAATCGCGACTAATAGAGTCACGCATAGGAGTAGTACAAAAAGGAAGTTAAGGGTCCCTAGGAGAGGTAGCTCGAGCACGAGGTGCACATCGATATACCCCATACCTATCTTATAGAAGTTTTGAAAAAACTCTGCAGACGCTACTAGGCTAAAAAAGTTTAAAGTTGCGGTATTAGGTATTGAAGTAATATTCCAGTTTGAGGAATTCCAGAGCGATACCGATCGGTGTGTTTTAACAAGCTCGATTGAGGTACCGTCAAGTACTAAAATATTGCACCCCTCAAACAGACACCTGAATGATGAGGAAAGGTAACCGTAATTCGAAGTAGTTACTAGTTGTATAGGAAACAAGTCTAGCAAAATTACATTCAGTAAGGTGAAGAATGCTAGTGTAGTGTGTAGCAGGGCAGTTCGGGAAAGAGCCTGGGTGAAAAAAAGTGCAATAAAGGCCCAGTGAGAGGTGTAAAAAACTAAGATTAAGGTTAACAGGGCCGTGTGCCCTAAGCTGCCTAATAACCATACCAAGAAAACTAGTAGAATGGTTGTATGTATTGGCTGCAGTGAGACCTCAACGTTGAATATGTTCACCTCTAAAAAATTTCAAAGAAAGTAGTTGACTAGGGGCTTATAACTTCATAGAACTCAGGAGGTTGCAACAACTGCAGGAAGCATCCTAACTACCGAGGAGTCTGCTAGCTGCTTTATGCCGACTACAGACGCGAGTCTCTTGAAAAGCGATACGTAGCAAGTGTAGAGTATCAGCACTAAGAGAAAGAACACGGCCTCAAGGAAAAACAAGTTATTATTGAAAAAAAAGAAAAACTTTGCACCAAAGTTATGGGAAACTAGATCAAAATTAAGCTGTATAAAAAAATAACTCAGCAGAAATAGTGCCTGGAGGGCGACAAACTTCTGGAACGTAGAGATGAGGCCCATCAATGTCGTCCGCGCATGCAAAAGTGTGAGAATCAAAACAGTGACTAGAAGTCCGAAAACTTCTGATGTATCTCAATTCCACCAACCGCCCCATGTACCCTCTTGTAGGGCCCATCAGCTCCCCTTTCACAAGGCTACTAAGTTTACTAAAACAGCTACTCAGCCAGTTCAGTTCTGGGTAACCGACGACGACAGCTTAGAAAAGGGCTTCTTAGTCAACAAGGGTTTTACTAAGTGTAGAGCAGTTGTGATAAAAATAGTCGCGCTAGCGTAAAAAATTAGGGGGTGGTATCGATTAAGTGCATTTGTTAGTAGGCTATTCGCGCCGTACCCAACATAGGAAGGTATTAACGGGGTAGCACTCATACTTAAATAATCCCAGAGCTCTGTAGGGTACAATACTTCCAGCAAAAACGCTAGGAGTACGCACAGTTTTAGGGAGGCGCTATGGGCGCCGAAGGCTGCAACTAGGATTAGGGTGAAAAAGAACAGCGGGAGGTACAATTGATTTGTCCACCAAAAGTAGTACGTTCCGAGAGGATTATCGTTGATGTTTAAACGCGCGGTATAGTCCACAAAATAGCTATATCCAGCAGTGAAATGGTACGGTAGCACCGTCAGAGCCAACACTAGTACCGTCAGAAGGTAGCGCGCAAAAAGATTTAGTTTAGTATACTGCATAAAAACTTTAGTTCTTGTTAGATTAGTTATATACTTTATTAGCGTCAACTTAGTAGGGTATTACGTAGAAGAATCATAAGATTAGGTGGTCGTACGGCAGTATTAGGTTGTCTACTAAGGAATACTCGAAACTCAATTCCAATAAAGTTATTATTAAATAATTGATAGTGGGGGGCTCGGGGTCTTAGAGAGTGGAGTAGAGTAGATCTGCTCAGTAAAAGTTGTCATGTGGTGACAAGAAGTTAGCCGGTAGGAAAAATAGGTACTCAAACATAAACCACCCGCCGGTAAAAAAAAGGACAAAGTGTATTGAGGCAATTAATAGGTGGAAGTACTCACACAGATATATTATAAGCAGGGATCCTCCGCTGTACTCTGTCGCGTAACCAGCTACAACCTCCGCTTCTGTTTCGGAGTGATCGAACGGGGTCCTCTTGGACTCTAGAATAAAAATTACTACGAATCCCGATGCTATAGGAGCATAAAGGAGGCAGAATCAGTAAAAATTTTGTGCAAGGACAAAGTCATGGAAGTTAGTTGACTGAGAGCTTAACACTAGGATGCTATAAACAATTGTAATGAAGATATCTAAAGATATGACATGCACTAGCGCCCTAACTATCGCTAGGATAGCGTATCGGGACTGACTTAGTAGACCTACAACGGAAAAAAAGATATTACCGAAGAGTATTAGGATGAGGTGGTACAGAACCATGGAATCTGTATTTTCAAAAATAAACATTGAGGGTCCTCAGACGAAATTTTGTGAAAACCAAAGCTGTGACGACCAGAGCAGTGCAATAAAGATAGGCGCTAGGGACGTAGTGGGTCGAGGTATTAAGAAAATTTCTTTGGCGAGAAATTTAACTAAATCGGCAGCTATTTGAAATGCACCATTTCTACCCATTAAGACGGGACCAACTCGACGCATGACATAGGCAAAAACTTTTCGCTCAGTAAGGGCTATAAAAAGGAGAAATAGGATAGACAGTAAACAAAGTAGTACACAAGTTTCACTCATTGGCATCAGTGGATTAGAGCATGAACACTATTCATAGGTAGTTGAGGTTAACTATTAGAACAAGTGTTGAGATTAAAATCAGTGTAGAGCTGAATACAGCTACTACGGTAGTGTATTCAGTGGCTGTATAGTAAGTAGAGAATCAAAGAATAAAATCGATGTAGAACCCTACGATGAACTTAAATAGTGTCCTCTCGCTAAAAAGGTATGAGGAGAAAATTAGAAATTTTCGTATCCACTTGTCCACAAAAAACTTTTGCAGAAAATCAATTAGGAACCCATCTTGTCACATTAAATCATTAATCCTAAAAAACTTAGGTAAGGCGGAAGCAACCCCTAGGCACCCAGGTGTGAAGCTTAGCCTTTGGATCCTGTTTAGTTGGGGGTATAGATTAGCTTTAGATAGTAAGAAGAGGCGTTTTAGTAATAGGATTGCAGGTACACACGACAAATTAATATTGTCAAACTAGGGCGTGACGGTTAAAGTCAACGATTAAACTGGCTAACAGCATTAAAAAGAAGAATCCGACCAGCAGCATATCGTAAAGACCCAAGTACATCGAAGCTGAGACAAGTGGGAATAGAAATACTAATTCGATATCATACAGTAGAAAAAAGATACAAATGAGCAGGAACTGAACCGGAACTCGAATAGGTTTTTGGGAAGTAGGCCTGAACCCACACTCGTAGAAGTCGCGTCGAGCTATTTTTAAAAAACCGAAACGCTTGAGTAGGTCTCGAAATGCGACAGCGTGTATGAGGTTATAGATCAAAAATCCTAAAATTGTTAAAGCAGCTGTTGAGAGGAAAATTTCAAAATCTCCGATACTAAAAGCTTTAGTAGGTGGGTACTGAGGTTACAAGGGGGTGCTGTTCGCACCCGTCAAGTTAATTATAAGACTACCGATAGGCGCCTATTTTTCCTGTTTTTTTGTAGATTACTTGTCTTGCAAATCGCACACCACGACCCGTAAAAATGTTTATAGGGCGAACTTTGAAAAGATTGTGACCCGCTAACATTATGTCTTTCTTACTAAGACCAAATAGCAGTACCTTCGTTTTTGAGAGGAACTTAACCGAGTTAGTGAAGGAGTAAACATATACCCTATGCGCAAATCCAAACTGAGGGGCAATAGTGTTTCTAAAATTTTTGTAGATGTAGTACCCCTTACCTTTAAATTTAATTTTAAGGAAAAAAGGCCTGTAAAACCTACTTAAAATGCTTGAGAGTGTTCGGAGATAGTATACGTAGGTGGCCGGGGTATTTAAGCTGTAGAACGTTATAGTTCGAGTTTGTGGGCTGTAACGGATAGGGGCGCAGTTACATGAGACTGAGAAGTTTAGAAAGTAGGTGTTGTTGTAAGCGTAAACCACCTCATGCGTTTTAGTCAAACTAGTTCGGTTTAGGAGAAGGAACTTTCACCCTGCAGGAATTTGGAATTTAAAACTGGTGGCGGGGAAGACGCTGTACCGCTGTACGGGGTAACCGAGCCTACGCTCCTTCATATTTATTCTGTTAGACTTGTTCTGAAGTCGAGTTTTTAAGTTTAGGGATCCGCTAAAACCATATCACATATTAATTAAATTTTTGTTCCTGCTGCTTAGAGGGCGTGAGGGGGTGTCTAAGTTGTGGCTTTTAGGGTAGCTAATAACGTTTTTTTTTTCGTTTGGAAAACGTACTCATGGGCAAAACGCCTAAGTTTGTACACTAGATTATCTGACTTATCAAAGAAAAGTGACTCTAATGACCTTGTCAATCGCTCTTGAAATGTTTTTGATTTACGAAACCGGACATCCTGGACTAGTCAACGCAGTACCATTAGAAACCTGCGGTATTTTGGAATGTACTTTCATATTATAAAGTGCTTAGAGCTCCTATCTCTCGAGTGGCGGCGGCGCAGCTTATCCACTTTGCGAACAGAGAATCCAAAAACCGGTAGGTATTCTAATAGTTCTCGGTAAAATGAGTACTGCACCCAGTCCCCCGAGAGCACCTCATAAAATTTATTAGACTTCACCTGCTTAAAGGTAGTTGTTATGGATGCTTTTCCTGATCTATTTGAGTAGTAGAACGGTTTAGCATGGCTTGTTGATTTTAGGACTTTTAACTGCGTAAACATTGCGTAGTAAAACTTCCACGTTCTTAAAACCTCTGATTTCGATACTTTAGATTGAAATCTATAGGTTATATGACTAAATGCAAGTGAGTACACTTTCGAAATGTAAGCTCGGCGACCATGGCGCATAAGCATTGTCGTAAAGCGCGCTTGGGGGGCCAACGTCGAAGCTGAATAAAGAGACTTTGCTCGTTTAAACGAATGGGGTATATCCACCATTTGGGAAACGAAAAAGGAAACTAGTGTTGGATACTTATACACAAAAAATTGTGTTAAAGGTAGGTGGGGGTCGTTCTTCAGCGAGTCTAGATAGAACGAGTGTACGTCGTCCAGCTGTACGTGATTTCAAGAATTTAAGGGTCGATGCTTCTTATATGTGTCCGACCAGTAGATTACGTCCTCAAAGATCTCCTCGTTTGGCGCAAAAGTCGCGTAGTCGTAGGAGAGCCTAAGCGGAAACGAAAAGTTTAACTGCGTTACATCAGACTTTTCTGCCCCGAAAAGGCTAAGTCGCTTACGAGCCCTAGACTGGGTATAACGCGTTAGTTCTTCCTTAAGACCTTGCTTATTAGTGCTTGATGTAGTTTGTATGAGTCTGCTCATAACCTTAATTATCTTAAAATCTTTAAAAGTTGTAGTCTACTAGGCTGAAGGAGGTCTGCGGCCTAATCCTACTCACTATGTTAGACACCTTTACTAACTGCGAGTTGGACTTTTTTGACGTTGTATAGACGCTTGAGAGCGGGTTAAGGAAGGAACGAGGGCGAGCTATCTTTCTACTTTTATCAGGTTGAAATCAGTAAACATTAATAACTAATCATGATTCAAACTTAAGAATACTCATACGTGTTGTAAACTTTTCAGCACTCTCCAGCCTTACGCTGCGGGGAGTTAGTGGGTTCCCTTCGTCATCTAGAGATTCTGTCCAGTCGTAAAACGTTTTTAAGTCTACTCGTACAGGTCTAGTTGACGTTTTATACCAAAAAGGGCTGTAAAAGTTGGTTGGAGTAATATCTGTTCCAAAGTTTAAATAAAATTCTACGACACCCAAAAAGAGTTTATCGTGTTGTAAATTTACGTGAAAGTGAGAGTCGGAATACCAGTAATGGTACCAAAGTGATGTTAGTCCTCATCTGTTAATGCAGGGGTTACTCATATTTCCCAAAGTTTTTAGGCGAGATTTTATTTTAACAAACTAGATAGCCAGTACAGAAGCTGTTACAAAAATCAGCATGAAGGCAAATGTTTCGATGAAAGCGAACCCTAAGGCTGCGTAATTAAATAGTTGATCTTCAACTTCGGGGGAGTAAGCGGCAGACCTTAGGAGAGCGGCATATACAATACCGGTTCCCACAGCACATCCGGCGACTGGGAACATAGCAATAGCAAATCCTAAAACTTTAGCGGCTTTAATAAAGAGCAGTGATGGGTGTTAGTTAATTCATAGGCAAGCTATAGATTTAATAATTTTACAGGTAAAGTTTCAGTTCAGTAGTATGAGATTGCGGTTAAGATTGTATTGATCTGCGAGGAATTGAACCTCGAATCTCGAGAGTATGGGTCTCAGATACCAGCCAGGATCAGATCATTATAAATTTATAGTAGCTTTTAGTGCTACAGCACTAAGAATTGAGCTACTTTACCAATCTCTAGGTTACTGCTAGCGCAGTAAACCTCTAGACGGACACGTGCTGTTAACGGGACTGGCACCCCTATGGTTATTTTTTCAATAATATTTAGCAAGTGATTTTAGGGCTTGGGTTAACTAAATTTCGCTCATCGCTACTTTCAAGCTCTCAGTTGATTTTTTTCGTTGTAAAGTTAATGAGATATTTCACTTCACTTTTGTTAGTTTGAATTTTTGTAGCTGATCCCAGTAAAGCCGGTACTAACAGCTAGTAAAGAGGCCTCCATACCTTCCCTAGTCTAATATCAAGGGATCCACTTAATGCGACGATTCCTATTCTCTTAAAAAATTTTATGTAAAATCTGGCTTACAGTAATGTATTTTATGTGTAATCCAACAACAGGTTCCCCTACCATTACCTTGTGTCAACTTCGCCCAAATTACCATGTCGTCTCTAACCAACCAAACTATCTAAACATAAGCAGCTTTGCGTTAAACTTTCAGTACATTTTATTTGCAAGCAAGTAGAACTCGCTTGCATTTTATTAGTACTGCAGTAATTAACACGTCTGTTATTTTGGAAATTAGCGTAACAAACCAGCTCAAATTTTGGATTACCTCCCCAGAGATAATGTTCGTGATGACCCATTAGTCTGGAGTCTTACGAAACCCACAGAGGTCCAATTTTCATCTTCCTAAAATGAAAGCTAGCAACTGCAGTAGGCTCTAAAAGACTTGTTCCCTTATAAAATAGTGGGCACATAGAGGTATCGCTTTAGGATTCAATAAAGTTTTAAGCCGTCACGGCTCTCCGGGCGTGATGGGCGGTGTGTGCAAAGTTTGACAGGTCATTCACCGTAACATCATGATTTACGATTACTAACGATTCCGACTTCATGTAAACGAGTTCCAGTCTACAATTCGAACTGGGGCAATTTTTAGAGTTTTGCTTCAAATTTCGTTGTTGCAACCCATTGTCTTTGCCTTTGTAGCGCATGTGTAGCCCAGCATATCTAGACCATAATGACTTGACTTCTTCCCCGCTTCCACGAAGCTAGTTAGCCTTTCAATCACAACCTAAAGACCTAACAAAGTGCTAGCACTTACCTTAGGGCTATTTCTAATAAAATATCTACCTTAACTACAGACCTAAAAGATTCCCAGTTCTACTTTATTCAACCTAAGGGCGCGCTTATCCTAGTTAATTACCCCCCAAAGCTGAGTAGAATCGAGATTTTTAAGGTTGGTAAAATTTTATAGAATTAGCAGTTCAAACTTGTTTGGTAGACGTAAGCTTGCGTAGTTGAGACATGACCTAACCACGCTCTAATTTAACTTTAAACCTGTGGGCTAAACCTTTGTAGGGAGGTTAGGCCCCTTTGAGCTTCGCAACCCGAAGTAACAGGTAGTTATTTTAGATAAACGTACGTCTTACCTCCCCTGCACCTGCTAAGGCTTAATCAAAATGATTAGACTTGTTTGGGCGCAGCTTACTTATAAGTAACCTATACCCCCGCTGATGCGGTCTCTACCTATTTGGCGGGTTGCAAACCTAGCTAACTCATTAACTTTTGAAGAACGAAGGTTGGTGAATTAGGGGGCGTATAGGTTCAGCATATATAGGCCTTTGCTTCTTTTTTTTTTTACCAGTCCCATGAAGTGCAGTTAAAGTTACAATACTTAGCCCGTATGACCAAAGCCAAACGAAGTAAATACGGTCCCCCAGCTCCTCGCAATAGTGCACCAGGTGCACTAGTGCTAAGAACTAAGGCGCTTCATTGGGAAAGCTCGTTTCCCTCATTAAACAGCCTAAACAGGTTAGCACCGCTGATTGAATCGAGATCGTGCCCCCAGCCACCCACGCTTAACTCGTAAACAACGGGGTTAAATCGAGGTAGGTGGCCGGCGCGCCTATCTACATACTGTGGATATACATTAGTACGCTGGGGCACAAAAGTCACTAAGGAGATCAACACTAGACTCATAAGTAAGAGTAGTGACTTCAAGTAGGTGCTCTCGTAAGGGGTATGAACACACTCAGTAGTAACGTAAGATAAAATACATATTATTAAGCTTATCTACTACTCGTAAATAAGTATCTTTAATCATCTATGTAGATTGAAACTTACAAAAGGGGTTGCGTTCGTTATACAACTTAATATTACATTCTACAACACGAACTGACGACAGCCATGCAGTACCATTTAGTAAAGATTACGTCGCAAAGGGTAAACTGTGACATATTTCATTACTTACTACGCTGGTAAGATTCCACGTGGATTATCGAATTAAACCACACGCTCCACCGTTCATACAAACTCCCGCCAATCTTTTTAAGTTTTGCCTTTGCAGCCTTACTCCCCAGGCGAGGCATTTAAGCGTTAGCTTACGCACCGGAATTACCTTTCCGACATGTGATGCCCATTGATTCAGGGTACGAACTATTAGGGTCTCCAATCCTATTCGATCCTCGTACTTTAGTGGTTCAACGTCAGACGAGAAATAGTTAGCTGCCGTGGCTTTTGATGACCCTCATTACCTTATCAAATTTTATCTCTAGCTAATGCGTGTCGCTAACCTCTTTCTGTCTCTAGTATTAAGATTTTATTGGAATTTTCGTTAACTCTTCTATTTTTCCTATAATGTCTTAAACGGTCTAGCCACTCTTCACGCCTAGTAATGACCAGTAACGCTCCCCCGTCAACGTCTTACCGCAGCTGCTGGCACGTTGTTAGCCCGGGATTCTCTTCAGGTTTAATGTCATTATCCTAACCCGCGCACGGACTTTACGACTTCCTTAGCCTTCGCGATTGTTCTAATCTCTCATCCCCGCAAAACCCTGGTTCAAGCTTTCGCTTATTGACCAATATTCTTCACTGCTGCCTACGGCGAGGTATTTTTCATTCCCCGTGTGACTGTTTAATCTTTCAATACAGCTAAAAGTTGACGGCTTGCTTTATGTCTATAAGTGCAAATACCTACTTTAGTACAAGCGCCTCTAAAAGTGATCTTTCTTTCTCGCCTACTGGAGGCTTTGGAGTAGCAAGCCTAGTTTTACGAAAGCCTAATGGGTGCCTGTAGGCCCTGGGTCCACTCGAGCCGTTCTTCTTCAAGGAACGTAATACTCGATGGGGGTCTAGAGGACTTGCATTAGTATTTAGACTAGGCTTCGAACAATAATGATGTATTCGTATAGCTACTTTACCCATTTCGAACTAAGCTCTGGGACGACTCAGGTTTACCCCAGCCGCTCAGAAATAAATTAATTCTTGTTCCAGTGACGTATTTACCAGTTAGGTAATCTTTTAGGTAGCAAATATGTACGTTACTCACCCTTCCACCACAAAGTTAAAAAACTAACCTTGCATGATTCGCATGTGTCAAGAGATTTTGCTCGCGTTCACTCAGAGCCAGAGTCAAACTCATGATTCAAATTAAAAGTATTATCCACCTAGAATTATTAGCTTTAAACCTAGATTTTAGTAATCTAGTCGATTATGTTGCATTTTTGTACAAGTTTTCTTCGAATTTTCCGCTTTATACGTCCCCTTTTCTTTAATTTTTGAGCCCCAAAAGGTTTTGGGTTTAAATAAGTTATATTGTCCACATCTATTGTCTTATTCAGGCCCCGCGTACGTAGTTTATGGGCGAACTCGGTGTCGTCTATTGTTTTAAAGTTTATAGGATTAGTGAATGAGTAGGACAGGGGGGTCATAATCATTTTTAAAAGCATCTCGAGCTTAATGGGGGTTCCCTTTGCGCAAACATTAATAGATTTAAGTCTAAGGGACAAAAGAAGTTTTCTCAAAAATCTCATCATGAGGACTCTCATTATGTTTTGCTTTTTTAACGATTTCTGACGTTGAAAGTATTTCAAAAATAGTCCTGGGGAGAGGAATAGGTACTGTTCTTTCTCGAAAGAGCTCTCAAAAGCCACAACAAGACGACTCCGGTTAAACCTGAACCTAACTGTATACTCGGCTATGTTAGCCTCGGCAGCGTGCAGTTTAAGGTAGAACTCTGTTTGTGGCAGCCGCGAAAACGACATGTACGAAGCTACTAGTCGGGTTCAGGCTGTACGCCAAGGTGTTTTTGGGAAAGCACTTGTCAAGGTAGAGGGTAGCCGTGTTAGGATGTCAAAAAGCTTTTCAGGCCTACTACGTATTAGCCCATGAATGCGTAGTCGTTCCTTAAAGAAGTGGAAGAGGCGCTCATTAATATGACCATACGTCCTCATTAGATAAACGCGGATTGACTTCGTGTATGCGGATGTGAGGTTTTGTCGCGAGTAGGGTTCAAATGCGGTGGCAACGTAGGTCTCGTCCGGTGCCTTATCTTCGTTAGTGAGTAAGTGGCTAGCGGTACTAGGGGTTCGAGTTGCATCGTCAACCAAAGTCCTTAGTTCAACTTGGGGAACTCCGGGTCTACTAGTAGAGTGTCTAGAGACCAAAGCTACTCGAGTCAATTTTGGTGTCCCAGTCGGGAGGTTTTTATAAAAGTGCGGTAACGCCGCTCGGTGAAGCTCGTTCCTACGTAGGAGGTACATCTTGCGGAAAAACGGCCTACTAGCTTGGCTAGACCTTGAAACAAGTTTACCGCTCCTTTGCCGCGGAAGAGTAATATACAAGCCAAGTATGCGCTCGGGACCCTCGATAACCTTAGCTAGTTTCGGTCAAGGCGAGGGGCCCTGCGAAGCGTAGGCTTGGTCCAAAGAAGAAGATATCGTAGAGGTATGTTTTGAAAAACGTTCATATCTGTGCAAACCGTGTAGAAACTTTTTGTGCTCAGCGATGTCAGTAGAGTGCAGGGGCGCTCGTACAGCTCGAAGTCTTGCTTTACCAGTAGTCAGTAGTCTAAGGAGGCGGGAAGCGCGGCGAGAGTTAAGATTCCCCAACGACCGCCTACGAGATAGCGCCTTAGTTAGGTTATAATAGTGTGAGGGGTGGTTAGAATTACGTAGTATTTGAAAAAAGTTGGATTCGAACCAACGTGAGCTTTAAACTAACAGATTTACAGTCTGTCGCCTTCGTCCACTCGGCCATTTTTTCTAAATTGTCACCCTCTAAGTAGCGTCCACGTGACCTCTCGCATTGAGAGGTTAATCACAAGGTATAAAATGCGCTGGTGTGAGCAGGGGCGCTGAGAGAGCAGTTAACTGATTAACTGCGAGCTTCAGCGTCTCCAGTTCGCACAGTCTATGGAGAAAAAAAAGGGGGGGGGGCTAAGGCAGCAGCTTAGACCGCGTACTTGGAATTTAATACTTGGAATTTAATACTTGGAATTTAATACTTGGAATTTAATACTTGGAATTTA
>ENA-UOYN01000344-UOYN01000344.1-marine-metagenome-genome-assembly--contig:-NODE-344-length-22237-cov-6.170408_pt1 | contig 22237 bp, 19 predicted proteins | sample MGYA00238176_ERZ767358 | MGnify/ENA primary metagenome ERZ767358 (study PRJEB28950, sample SAMN06266238) | marine metagenome | isolation source: Columbia River Estuary | place: USA:Columbia River Estuary...
TGTTGCCATTGCTCTTGATGGAAGGAACAGGAACAGCGTTCATTCTTCCGTTCATCGTCAGTGACACATCTGGTGGCAACCCAACGCACTTCTTGCGCGGTGCAGCAAAACTTTCACCAGCTTTGGCCGGTCTGCAGATTTTCTACAGCATCTTGAACATCTCATCTTTCAAAGATGAAGTGAGCGAGAACTTGCTGTTTGCAGCTCGTGCTGAGCCGAACAAAGCGAAAGCACAGAAACTGTATGCACAAGCAACCGAGCAGTTGCAAAAAGAAGCTCACGTGGCGAACATTTCGTTCTTGCAATACACGGTGAGCTACAACAAGCTCGGTGGCGTTGGTCAATTGGGTCTGGCAGCAGGTGGCCCACGTCGCCTGATTACAAACTTCGGAATTGACTGGACAGGTGTTTGGTCGACGAAGTAATCAAATAATTTAGTAAGCAAAAAGGGTGACGGTGCAAGCGCACCGTCACCCTTTTGTTTATTTGCCGTAACTTGGTAATTTCGTCTAGCCTGCCTATGTCAAATGCTGAGAACTAAGAGGTGTTCAGTTGCTAAAAATTAGTTTTTGGTTAAAGCGAATCGCGCAGTTGCTGATCGTCTTGCTTCTCGTAACTTTTGGTGTCTCGTTGTTGCTGCGATTGATACCTGTTGACCTTGCGACGGTTCTGTTGCCGGTTGGCACCGAAAATGAGCGCGACATTCTGCGAGCAGAGTTGGGCTTTGATAAAGGGCCGATTGGTTATTACTTGCAATGGCTTGGCAATTTTGTGCAGGGCGACTTTGGAAAAATCTATTTCTCGGGTGGCACCGAAGATGTTTCGGCGCACTTGGCCGATGCGATGCCGCGGTCGTTATTGCTCATGGCTTACACCCAAGTTATTGCGATTGCAATCGCGGTACCCCTTGGTGTTGTGTCGGCGTATCGCGCTGGTCGGCGTGCCGACAAGATAATTAGCAATACTCTGTTCACGTTGTCGTCGGTGCCCAACTTCGCAATTGCGCTTCTATTGGTGATTTTTGTTGGTGTGAAATTCGCCTGGCTACCGACTTTGGGCTACGTGCCTCTTTCGGATGGTGTTTGGGAACATCTGAAGCACATGATCATGCCTGTAATTAGTTTGAGCCTTGGGTTGATTGCTACTTATACCCGTCTACTGCGCGCAGACATGATTGCGGCGTTACGCGAGGACTACGTGACGATGGCTGCCTCAAAGGGTTTGAGCGATCAAAGGATTTTGTGGCGTCATGTGTTGCGACCTTCAAGCTTGACGTTGCTAACTTCGGCGGCTCTCAGTATGGGTGGCTTGATTGGTGGCGCGATTGTCATCGAAAGTCTGTTTGCCACTTACGGCGTTGGTTTCGAGGTATTTGCAGCGATTGCAGGCCGCCAGTATGTGGCTTTGCAGTCAACAGTGGCTGTGATTGCGTTGTTTTATGTTTTCTTTAACCTCATAGTTGACATCGGTTCTGGATTTGTTGATCCGCGAACGCGCGATCGGAGAGTAAATGCGTAAATTTACAAAACCAACTTGGTTGGCGATTGGTTGGCTGAGTTTGATGATGTTCTTCGCCATTTTTGGTTGGGCGCTGCCGTTTAAGTCATGGAATTTTGTATATGAAGACGACCTTGAAGTCGGGTTGTTCACAAATGGCCACATTTTGGGGACTGACAGCAACGGCTATGACCTGTTTGCTTCAATAGTTGCCGGCACTCGGATGAGCATTTTCATTGCGATTGCGGCTGTTGGTCTCGGAGGCCTTATCGGAAGCGTTCTCGGGATCACTGCCGCGTATGTGCGGGGCAAAGTCGACACAGTAATGGTGACGATTTTTAATGTGGGCCTTTCGGTACCAAACCTTGTGTTGGCTTTGGCACTCGTATCGGTTTTGGCAACGAATGTTGACATCAATCAAGCAGTGCCGACGTGGCGCCGTGTGATGGTTTTGATTATGTCGTTGACAATTGTGTTGATACCGATTTTGGGTCGCATTGCGCGTGGAGCCACATTGTCGTGGACTGGGCGCGAATTCGTTACTGCCGCGCGAAGCATGGGCATGCGCGACAGCAAGATCATCACCAAGCACATCGTCCCTAACGTTTTGCCAGCCTTGATCGCAGTTGCATTTCTCGCCGTTGGCGTCGTAATCATCGTCGAGGCATCGCTATCGATTCTTGGTGTGGGCATACCAGACGGTGCTAGTTGGGGTGGAATGATTGCGCGCGGAAGAAATGACCTCGAATATGCGCCGCACGTTTTGTATGTGCCGATTGCATTCTTGGCGCTGTCCGTGATCTCGACAAATCACTTGGGAGACGTTGTTCGTTCACAACTCGATAGTCGTGAGGCCAAAGTATGAGTTCGTTGCTGAGCATCAAAAACTTGGGCGTAAATTTTGATACGCCACGCGGGTCTCTTGAGGCTGTTCGTGGCGTCGACATAGAGATACCTGCCGGCACGAGTGTTGGCGTCGTGGGTGAGTCTGGCAGTGGCAAGACAGTTATGTGTCGTGCTGCGATGGGTCTGCTTCAAGGCAGCAACGTGCAACGTACTGGAACGGTAGTTTTTGACGGCAATGAACTAACGGCGATGACCAAAGAGCAGGTGCGCGATCTTTTTGGCTCGGGCATGGCGATGATTTTTCAAGATCCGATGACAGCGTTGAACCCGGTGCGCCGAATTGGCTCGCAGATTTCTGAAGGTCTGCGTGTGCGACTCGGAATGAACAAGAAAGATGCAATGGTTCGAAGCAAAGAATTGCTCGAACTAGTTCGCATACCGAACCCGACTGCAGTATTGAAGTCGTTTCCGTATCAGCTTTCGGGCGGCATGCGTCAACGTGTAATGATCGCAATCGCAATCGCGTGCAATCCGAAACTTTTGTTTGCTGACGAACCCACGACTGCGCTTGACGTTACGGTGCAGGCACAAATTTTGCAGTTGTTGCGCGAGCTTCGCGAAGACTTGAAGATGTCGATGGTTCTGGTTACTCACGATCTTGGTGTGGTGGCTGGCAATACCGATTATGTTGCTGTTATGTATGCGGGCGAAGTCGTCGAGTATGCGCCGACTACGAAACTTTTTGCCGACATGCGCATGCCGTATACCGAGGCGTTGCTTGAGTCGATTCCGAAAATTGATCACAAGTCGGGCACGCGACTTTCGGTGATTGCGGGACGACTTCCAAACCCAACCGATCGCGGTGTGGGCTGTGGCTTTGCACCGCGCTGCAAGTACGCCCAAGAAAAGTGCCACACGCAGCACCCTGAGTTGCAAAAAGACCCAGACGGTCATTTGTATCGCTGTTGGTTTCCGATCGGGAAGGCGTTGTAATGGCTGGTTCGGGTACCGCACACATGCGCAACTCGGTTGACTCAGTGTTGACCGTTCGTGACTTAACAGTCGAATTCAAAATCAGCAAAGACAAAGTTGTAAAAGCTGTTTCTGGTTTGAGTTTTGATGTGGTCAAAGGCGAGACGTTGGCAGTAGTTGGTGAGTCTGGCTGCGGCAAAACGACTTTGGCACGTGCCATATTGCAGTTGCCACCGCCGAATTCAGGCGAAGTGATTTTTAATGGCACAGATTTGACATCGCTGCCAAAAGAAAATTTGCGCTCGGCGCGAACATCGATGCAGATGATTTTTCAAGACCCGATCTCGTCGCTCGATCCTCGAATGACCGTGCAGCAACTGATTGACGAACCGCTAGAGATTTGGGGTCGTGGAACCCGCGAAGAGCGCAATGAGCGAATCAATACGTTGCTGAACAATGTCGGGCTTGAGCCTGAGCTTGTTTTGAACCGTCGCTCGTATGAGTTTTCGGGTGGTCAATGTCAGCGAATCAGCATTGCTCGTGCGCTCGCGCTTGACCCGAGAATGTTGATCTGCGACGAACCGGTTTCGGCGCTTGATGTGAGTATTCAGGCGCAGATTTTGAATCTGTTGCAAGACATGAAAGACCAATTCGGTTTGACAATGGTTTTCATTTCACATGACTTGGCTGTTGTTAAGGCCGTGAGCGACCGAGTGATGGTGATGTACCTCGGCAAAATTTGTGAAATCGCTACACCAGAAGCTTTGTATTCCAAACCTGCGCATCACTACACAAAGGCGTTGCTTGACTCGGTGCCGATTGCCGACCCGACACGACAAAAAATAACTGAATTATTGCAAGGCGAGCCACCGTCACCGATGAATCCGCCTACGGGTTGTCGATTCAGAACTCGGTGTCATGCGGCAACTGCGCGTTGCGCAGAGCAAGAACCACAGTTGCGCGAGGTTTCGCCCGGCCAGTTTGTGGCCTGCCACCACCCAATTGTCTAGTTATTTGTGACGCAAAGATAAGGGTTCGCTGTTTATGGCAACTCGAGTGAAAGTTTTAATGGATTGCGATCCGGGTCATGACGACGCTTTTGCGCTGATCGTTGCGTCGAAGTTTGCAGATGTTTTAGGTGTGACGACTGTGGCGGGTAACGCACCGCTGAGTTTGACAACAAAAAACGCACGCATCATCCTTGATATTTGCGGTTCGAATGTGCCGTTGCATTCGGGTGCAGGTCGCCCGTTGGTTGCCGAACCGATTCATGCCGCTTACATTCACGGTGAAAGCGGAATGGATGGCGCAAATTTCGCCGAACCGTCGCGGCCGGCAGATGGCACCGATGCTGTGCATTTCATTATTGACACGGCGCGTGCGAACCCTGGTTTGTGGTTGGTGCCAACAGGGCCGCTGACGAACATTGCCTTGGCGTTGCGTGCGGCGCCAGACTTGGTGAAAAATATTTCAGGAATTTCGTTAATGGGTGGTGGACGATTTGGTAATCGCACTGCAACAGCTGAATTTAATATTTGGTGCGACCCCGAGGCCGCAGCGGCGGTTTTTGATTCGGGTGCGAAAGTAGTGATGAGTGGTTTGCATTTGACGCATCAGTTGATGGCGACGCCAAAACGAATTGAAATGGTGCGTGGTGCGCACAAAGTTGTTGGTCCAAAGTTGGCCGGGCTGCTCGAGTTTTTCAGCAAGATGTATAAGTCGTTGCACGACGACTTTGAAGGTGCGCCGCTACATGACGTTTGCGCGGTGCTTTATTTGACCCACCCCGAACTTTTCGTGGCGAGCGAGAAGCATGTGGTTGTTGAGATCGATGGGGAACATACGCGAGGCATGACAGTGATTGATGATCGGCATGTTTCGTCGCGAACGACGGCCAATACGACGGTGCTCGAGACGATTGATGCCGATGCTGCCTTCGCGACGATCGTCGAAGCTATTCGTGCCTGCCCAGAACGGTAAGCGCCGAAAATAAGGGGTCGGGCCAAATACGGCACGTTTTGCAGGGGGATCTCGGCAACAATGAAAGGGTGGCAGATCCGATCATTTATGTTGAGCAGCGCATTGCCGCGGCATTTGCCAAGGTAGGCGGTGCGGCAGCGGTCGGCATTGACACCGCGGTGCGCCAAAGCGATCGTGCTGATGCCCAAGTAAACGGATCGCTGGCTCTCGCCAAGGCGATGGGTCTTACCCCGCGTGAAGTGGCACTCAAAGTTTTAGAAGTTGTCGACTTAAAAGAAATTTGCAGCGATGCACAAGTTGCTGGACCAGGGTTTATCAACCTGACATTTAAAAACGAATTTTTGGCGCGCGAACTAATGGCCTCGAGCACGGGTAAAAAACTTGGCGTGCGCAATGCGACCAAGCCGCGCAAAGTTTTAATTGACTATTCGGCGCCAAATGTCGCAAAAGAAATGCATGTCGGGCACCTTCGGTCAACTGTTATTGGTGATGCACTAGTGCGGATGTTGACATATGTCGGCAACGAAGTCGCGCGCGAAAACCATGTCGGAGATTGGGGAACACCATTCGGCATGCTGATTGAGCACTTGGTAGATCTTGGTGAAACACATGCTGCTGAAGAACTTTCAGTTGGTGACTTGGATTCGTTTTATCGCAGCGCGCGAAAAAAGTTTGATGAATCAGAGGCTTTTCAGACTCGTGCACGAACGAGAGTTGTCGCACTGCAAAGCGGTGACGCCGAGACGCTTCGGCTATGGAAGTTGTTGGTTGCCGAAAGCAATAGATACTTTCAGAAGATTTATCACACGTTGGGCGTGTTGCTTGAGCCAACAGACGTGATGGGTGAAAGTGCGTATAACGAATTATTGCCGCAGGTCACAACGCGACTCGGCGCACTTGGCATGATGACCAAAAGCGATGGAGCCGATGTCGTGTTTCCCGAAGGATTCACGAATCGCGAGAATCAGCCGCTGCCGCTGATTATCCGTAAAACAGATGGCGGATACAACTATGCGACGAGCGACTTGGCGTGCGTGATTGACCGCGTCGAAAGAATTGACGCCGAGTTGTTGCTGTATGTCGTGGGAGCCCCGCAAGCCCAGCACTTGCAGATGATTGCAGCAGTAGCGACGCAAGCCGGATGGTTGAAAGCGCCGCGCGAGATGGTTCACGTTTCATTTGGCAACGTTCTTGGTGCAGATAAAAAAATGTTGAAGACACGAAGTGGTGACACAGTGAAACTTGATGCACTCTTGACCGAGGCTGTTGAGCGAGCAGCGAAGGCGGTTGCAGAGAAGAATCCTGATTTAACGGCTGAGGCGCAAGCAGAGATCGCACGAATCGTCGGCATCGGTGCGGTGAAATATGCCGACCTTTCAACTGATCGAATTAAGGACTACACATTTGATTGGGATCGAATGCTTTCGTTTGACGGCAACACTTCGCCGTATTTGCAATACGCTCACGCACGAATCTGCAGCATCTTTCGGCGCGCCAATGTCGAACGAGCAAGCGTGCGTAATTTTGAGCCGACGATTTCGCATGTTGCTGAACGTGAACTAGCGATGAAGGTGCTGCAATTTGATTCGGCGCTTTGGGACACGCTTGATAAGTACAGCCCGCATCGGTTGTGCACTTATTTGTATGATTTGGCGACGAGTTTTTCGTCGTTTTATGAGCAGTGCCCAGTGTTGAAAGCCGAAAACGAGAACGAGAAAAATAGTCGGTTGATGTTGTGTGACTTGACCGCACGTGTGATGCAGGCAGGTCTTGAAGTATTAGGTATTGAATCTCCGGAGCAAATGTGAGTCGAATCGCCAAACACTTATTGCCAGATTCGGCAAAGACGAACAAGTTGGGGCGTCTTGAGATAGGCGGCTGCGACCTGATTGACATAGCCGAACGTTTTGGAACGCCGACATTCGTTTATGACGAAGCACATCTGCGCGCGCGCTGCCAAGAAGCAGTGAAGGTTTTTGGTAAGCATCAGGTTGTTTATGCAACAAAAGCATTTTTGTGTGGGGCGATGGCGAGGTTGGCTTACGAAGAAGGCTTGCTGCTAGATGTCGCGACAGGTGGCGAGTTGTTTGTTGCATTGAATGCTGGTGTGCCTGGTTCGGCATGCGTGTTGCATGGCAACAACAAGAGCAGCGAAGAGTTGAAGATGGCCCTTGACGCAGGTATTCATCACATTGTGGTGGATAATTTCAACGAACTAGATCGAATTGATGAGTTGCACAAAGCTGGCGCACCGCGAGCCCGAATTCAGTTGCGAATAACCCCTGGTGTGGCGGTGCACACTCACGAGTTTGTCTCGACCGGTCAAGACGATTCAAAATTTGGTTTTAATTTGCGTAACGGCGACGCACAAAAAGCCGTTGCTCGTGCGAAATCTTCGCCGAGTGTCGAATTCGTGGGCATTCATTGTCATATCGGCTCGAATGTTTTCGCTGCCGAAAATTTCGCACAGGCCGCACAAATCATGGTTGACTTTGCCAACGAACTTGAAGTGAGCGAACTCACTTTGGGCGGTGGGCTTGGTGTGGCGTATATCGAGAGCGAAATTGCACCATCAATTACGCAGTGGGGTAAGTCGCTCGCCATTGCGACGGCAAAGTTGCGCAAGCCAACCAAAGTTTTCGTCGAACCAGGTAGAGCAATCGTCGCAAGTGCCGCTGTGACGTTGTATCGCATTGGGTCGATTAAACACTTGCCGAACATCAGAACATATGTCGCGGTTGATGGTGGCATGAGTGACAATCCGCGACCAGTTTTGTATGACTCGGGCTACGAAGCATTTTTGCCAGCACGCGCAGACGACGACCGCACCGAAAATGCGCGACTAGTCGGCAAGCATTGTGAGAGCGGCGACGTGTTGATTAACGAGGCGATGTTGCCGAGCGGTTACAAAGTTGGCGACATTTTGGCGACACCTGTTACTGGTGCATACGGCCACAGCATGGGATCTAACTACAACAAAGTTACGAGACCACCAGTCGTATTTGTACGTGACGGCGTTGCGCGACTTGTCGTGCGCCGTGAAACATTCAGTGATCTCGTGAATCTTGACGTCGCAGATAGCGTGTAAATATGCCGTCAAACCCGAGCGCTCAACTAGTTCGCCTCGGTGTGCTCGGACACGGTGTTGTTGGATCGGCTTTTGTTGAGTTGGTGACCCAGCAGTCAGACCAGATTTTGGCTCGCAGTGGTGTGCGGCTTGAGGTAACAAAAGTTTGCATTCGTGACACGAAAAAGAAACACTCGTTGCCCAAAGGCGCGACTCTTGTCAGCGACCCACATGCGCTGGTGCAGTCGGCAGACGTTGATCTTGTTGTTGAGTTGATGGGCGGAATCGAGCCGGCGTCTCAACTTATTTTCGAATCACTTGGTAAACACAAGCCCGTAGTGACAGCAAACAAAGCGCTGTTGGCAAGTCGTGGACCTGAACTTTTCGCCGCTGCCGACGCAGCCTCGACAGTTTTGTTGTTTGAAGCAGCCGTTTGTGGCGGCATTCCCTTGATTCGGCCTTTGCGCGAGAGTTTGCGGGGCGAGCCGATCTCGCGCGTCATGGGCATTGTCAACGGCACGACGAATTTTATTCTCACAAAAATGAGTGAAGTTGGCGCAGATTACGCAGACGCACTTGCTGAAGCGCAAAAACTTGGGTTCGCCGAGGCCGACCCGACTGCCGATGTTGAAGGACATGACGCCGCGGCAAAGATTGCGATTATTGCCAGCATCGCATTTGGCACGACCGTGCGTGCCGAAGATGTGTTTGTCGAGGGCATCAGCAAAATTTCTGCAGCCGATATCGCGATCGCTCGAAAATTTGGTTACTCAGTAAAGCTTTTGGGTGTTGCTGAACTTGATGCATCAACATCGATGGTCTCGGTTCGCGTGCACCCATCTTTGGTTGCCTTGAATAATCCACTTGCTGCGGTGCGTGAGAGTTTCAACGCAGTTTTGGTTGACGGCAAAGCATCGGGCTCGTTGATGTTTTACGGACGCGGTGCAGGTGGCGAGCCGACTGCGTCGGCCGTTCTTGGCGATGTGATTGATGCGGCGATCAATTTGCGCAAGGGCACGCACGCGTTGCTCGGTGCGTTTACTGCGACAAAGTTGATGTCGATGGACTCAGTGAATTGCGAATACATGATCGGTCTTGAAGTTGCCGACAAACCTGGTGTATTGCACGCCGTGACGGGTGTGTTTGCGCGCAACGGAGTGAGTATTCGTGCGGCCGAACAAGACGGAATTGGTGCTGACGCGAGATTGGTTTTCTTGACGCACGATGCAAATGAAAAAGCGGTGCAAAGTTGTTTGAGCGAACTTAAGTCGCTTGATGCCGTAAAGCATGTTGGTGCTTTGTTGCGCGTTGTCGCTAACTCGTAACGATGCAATACGTTTCAACGCGCGGTGCCGCTCCACAAATTGGATTTTGTGATGTGTTGCTCGCCGGTTTGGCGCGCGACGGCGGGCTCTACGTGCCAGAGAGTTGGCCAAAGTTAGAAAAGTTTCGTGGCGCAGATGTTGCCATGACATATGCCCAACGCGCGGCAAGCATCATGGCGCCTTTTGTGGGTGGCGAAATCGACCAGCAAGTATTCGAACGTTTATGTGTCGAGGCTTATTCAACTTTTCGGAACACCGAAGTAGCACCACTAGTCGAGATCAGCCAGAACGAATATTTGCTTGAACTGTTTCATGGGCCGACTTTGGCGTTTAAAGATGTGGCGTTGCAGTTGGTCGGCAAGTTGTTTGATCACGTTTTGGCGCAGCGCAACGAACGCGTGATGATCGTCGGGGCCACAAGTGGCGACACCGGTGGGGCGGCATTTGACGGAGTGGCTTCGTGTCGAAATGTCGACATCGTGATGCTTTATCCAAATAATCGAGTAAGTGATGTGCAGCGCCGTCAGATGACGACATTGACAGCCAATAATGTTCACGCCGTTGCAGTTGACGGAACATTCGATGACTGCCAAGACTTGGTCAAAGCGATGTTTAATGATCAAAAGTTTCGGGATGCGAATCAGCTTTCAGCGGTGAATTCAATTAATTGGGTGCGGGTGATGGCACAAGTTGTTTATTACTTCACCGCGCTTGAAAAACTTGGCAGATCAGCCGTGTTTAGCGTGCCGACTGGAAACTTTGGCAACGTGCTTGCCGGTTGGATTGCCAAACAAATGGGGGCGCCAATCGACGGCTTCGTTGTGGCTTCAAATAAGAACGACATTTTGACGCGCTTTTTTGAGTCAAAGAAGATGACAGCCAATGAGGTGGTGCCGACATTGAGCCCAAGTATGGACATTCAAGTTTCATCAAACTTCGAGCGGTTAATTTTTGAGATGAACAATCGTGACGGTATCGCAACAGCAAAGCAGCTCGTTGAGTTTCGTTCGACTGGCGAATTGAACGTTGCTGTAGGTTCGTATCAAAAGTGGATTTCAGGTGTGTTCGTTGGTCGGCGATGTGATGACGAAGATACTTTGGCCACAATGCGGGACGTGTATAAAAAGTCAGGGATGTTGATTGATCCACATACGGCGGTGGGGTTGTTTGCGGCGCGTCAAAGTGCGGGCGTTGATTATCCAAAAGAAGTGCCGATGATTACGTTGGCGACTGCACACCCCGCGAAGTTTCCTGATGCGGTGCGGCGTGCGACGGGTGAAACACCGAAGTTGCCAGAGCATCTGGCTGACTTGATGAGCCGACCCGAGCGAAGTGTTTCGTTGCCGAATGACCTGAAGGCTGTGCAGGCTTTTGTTGCTGGTTGTCGCAACTAAAAATTGCCTGTTGCCAACGAGTTGATTTTCGGCTAGAGTTGTCTTGCTCGGGTTCCCGAGCGAGTCCCCGCCAATTCGTGGCAGACGCATTTCAACGCAATCTGATCTGTGCCCCTGCATATTGAGTTTTAGCGGCAAATTGGGCGGCGAAAATTTTGATCGCCCTGAAAGAAGGCAATGTGGCTAGTGGAGCCCTTGAACAATCGGCACTTGAAGCAAAAGATCGCGAGCAACTTCTTGCAATCGCGAAGGCGCTCGGCGTGAAGTCGGCAGCGCGTGCCAAAAAAGAAGAGATTATTGAAATGATTCTTGAGCAGACTGCGCCGGCTGCGCCGAGTGCGTCGTCGACAGGTTCGAAGCGCAGTTCAGCAAGTGCGAGCGCAAGCGCGAGTGATTCGAGTGCGAGCGCTGCGTCGAAGTCTGATGGCCCGATGCTTGGAGCAGACGGACAGCCACTTGCCGAGTGGGAGATTGAACTTGCCGAACATGAAGGTACGCCGATTGCGCCTGAAGCGCGACGACGCAGTGAGCAAGGCGATTCGCGTGGTGATGAACGTGGCCCGCGCAACGATCGCAACGACCGTAATGATCGTGGCCCGCGCAACGACCGCAACGACCGTAATGATCGCGGCCCACGTAACGACCGTAACGACCGTAATGATCGTGGCGACCGCAATAGTTTTCAGCGCAACTACAACGAACAAGATGGCGGAAATCGAAACCGCAATAATCGCCGTCGCCGTCGTGGACCTGGTGGTTTTAGAAACTCGCGAGACGATGGCCCACAGGGTGATGATCGCTATGAGACGAACGAAGTTCAAGAGACGAACGAGCCAATCAGCAATGAGCCGATTGAAATCTCGGGCTATTTAGATTTGCGTGACGAGGGCTACGGCTTCTTGCGCGTAAACGGATACTTGGCTTCGCAGGGCGATGCCTATGTCTCGGTTCGTTTGACGCGTCAATTCAATTTGCGCAAGGGCGATCATGTAACTGGTATGTGTCGTCCAGCAGGACGAAACGAAAAGAATCCAGGAATGATCGACATTCGTACGATCAATGGCACCGATGCAGACAAGATGAAAGCACGACCAAAGTTCGAAGACTTGACGCCGTTGTTTCCTGACGAGAAGTTAGATCTATCGAGTGCAAGTGATCCGACAAATATGACGGCACGAATCATCGACTTGATTTCACCAATCGGTAAGGGTCAGCGTGGCATCATCGTGTCGCCGCCGAAAGCCGGTAAGACCAGCGTGATGAAGACGATTGCTACATCAATCGAAAAGAATCACCCTGAAGTGAAGTTGATTGTGTTGCTGATTGACGAACGACCAGAAGAAGTAACAGATATGCGACGCACCGTAAAGGGTGAAGTTGTTTCGTCGACGTTTGATCGTCCGTCAGAAGAGCACACACATGTTGCCGAACTTGTAATTGAAAAAGCCAAGCGCATGGTTGAAATGGGCGAAGACGTTGTGGTGATTTTGGATGGAATCACGCGTTTGTCTCGCGCTTACAACCTTGCAGCACCAACAACCGGACGTGTTATGTCGGGTGGTATTGATGCTGGTGCGTTGTATCCGCCGAAGAAGTTCTTTGGTGCGGCGCGCAACATTGAAGAGGGTGGCAGTTTGACAATTTTGGCAACTGCACTCGTCGAGACAAATAGTCGAATGGACGACGCAATTTTCGAAGAGTTCAAGGGAACCGGCAACATGGAGCTTCGCTTGGATCGAAAACTTGCTGAGCGACGAATTTATCCGGCGATTGATGTTGATGCGTCAAGCACACGACACGAAGAGTTGTTGTTTAATCGTCAGCAATTGCAGATGGTTTGGAAGTTGCGTCGCGTGTTGAGCGGTCTTGCCGCTGACGGCAACGCGGCACCAGGGCTCGAGTTGTTGATTGATCGCTTGAAGACGTTCAAGAACAACGACGAGTTCTTGGCCGAAATCGCAAAACAGCCGACTTCGTAAGTTTTCGTTGAGTCATGTCGACCAACGACAGTCATAGTCAGAGATTGGCGCGCGTTCGCTTGCTGGCGATTGTCAAGTCGCAACTTGAGATTGATCGAACGGCGAGCACGGCTAGTGCCGGCGGCGCGAGTGCTGGCGGTGCGAGTGATTTTGATGCAGTCGTGTTCGAACCAAGTGAATTTGGCGCGGCGGTTGGTGGTGTTTTAAATGGTGTGGCTTGGGTGCTAATCACGGGGCGGCACGAGCGCGGGCTCGGACCAGCGTTGATGTGGGCTCTTCGCAAGAATGCAACATCATTGAAACTGTTCACCGAACAAAATGCGGGCGATCTTGCACGAGGCGCAAAGAACTTTAATTTTACGATTGAAGTGTTTGCAGTTGATTCATCAACTGCGGTGAGTGTGGCGACGCCAAGTTTGGCAAAAGCAGTTGAAGTGAGTGTGGCCGACGAGATGTTTGCTGCATTTATAAAGTCATCTGGCGCCGAAGTGATTCGTGAGCACGGTGTGATGTCTGGTGAAGTTGTAGGGCTTGAAGTTTGTCGCGTTGTGCCTGGCGAGTCAGGCGATTCGCGCATTGAAATCGGAGTAGGCGTGCATGACCGCGAGACTTTTCAGCTGGTGCACGGTCAGACCGCGACGATTGAGTCTTTGCGCCGAGTGGTAACTGAGGTTGCGGCGCGTCGTGTTGTGGGGGCGCAGGTGCATCCTTTGAATCAGTTGGCACGTGAGCGAATTTTGCGACACGTTGTCTGTCAATCTCCAAGTTTGGTCGGCGCACAGTCATTGAGTGCTGCGCAACCGCCGAGTCGGCGAAGAAATTTGAAAGAAATCGTGCCGTGCGTTGCCTCTGGTATTTCGCAAACTGGTCAAAAAGTAGTCGTGATTTTTAGTGTGGGCATTGATCCTGATGTGGTGGCGTTTGGTGCTGATGCACGAGAGCAAATCAATTCAAACGCAGAGTTAGTTTTTGCCTGTCCGACGCGCGACATTGTGCCTGCGGTGACGAGGCTTGCCGAGATGTTGAACAAGCCGGCACGATTTGTCGGAGTTGACATTTTGGGTGCGCAAGCGCAACCCCAAGTTTGATGCAATAGCCTGAACATCGTGCTTGAGCGACTTGACGGTATTGAAAGAGATTTTTTAGATCTCGAGGCGAGCATGGCGACGTCTGATGTGCTCGAAGATCAAAACAAGTTGCGTGAAGTTTCACGGAGATACAAACAGATGACTCCGTTAGTTGAGTGCATACGCAAGTATCGAGCCGCCACTGGAAACGCAGATGCGGCTCGTGAGCTGATAGCTGATGCGAGTGGAACAGAACGCGATCAATTGCAAGCAGAGTTGAGCTCGGCCACTTCAACGATTGCGGCACTTGAAAACGAATTGAAAGTTTTGCTTTTGCCACCAGACCCGAATTCAGGCAAGAACATAATCATCGAAATTCGCGGTGCCGAAGGCGGCGAAGAAGCAAACTTGTTTGCCAGCGATTTGTTTGACATGTATAAAGCGTTTGCGGCGCGCAACAACTGGAGCGTTGAAGTTTTGTCGATGGATCTTTCGCCCAAGGGCGGGATTAACCAAGTTGTGATGATTTTTAAAGGTGAGATGGCCTGGACACGAATGCGTTTTGAGGGCGGCCCGCACCGCGTGCAACGCGTGCCAGCAACTGAAAACCAAGGGCGAATTCACACAAGTTCGGCAACAGTCATGGTGTTGCCCGAGGCCGAAGAAGTTGAACTTCACATTGACGAAAAAGATTTGCAGATTGACGTCTATCGCGCCAGCGGGCCTGGTGGTCAAGGCGTGAATACCACCGACTCGGCCGTGCGAATTACGCACCGACCAAGCGGAGTCGTGGTGGCGATGCAAGATGAACGCAGTCAGTTACAGAATCGACTTCGCGCGATGCAGGTTTTGCGCGCGAGATTGTTGAAGCGACAAGAAGAAGAGTTGCAGGCTCGTGCCTCGGCTGAACGCAAAGCCCAAGTTGGCGGCGGTGGTCGTGGCGAAAAAATTCGTACATACAACTTCAAAGACAGCCGAGTGACCGACCATCGAATTGGGTTTACTTTGCATCAATTGCAAGATGTGTTGGCTGGCAATTTAGATCCTGTGATTGATGCGCTGACACTCGAATATCAGACGGAGCAGTTGGCCGACTCTGGCGAGAGATAAATTTTGTCGTGACTACCAACGACACGATCACTTGGGGCGAGTTACTGAAAGTAACGGCCGAAGATCTTGGCAATCAGCAAGAAGCAAGATGGCTCTGCGAACACGCGGGTGGTTTTGATCGCCAAGAGTTTGATGCAGCGGCGACTGAGTTAGTCAGCGAGCGCGCCGGCATTGCGTTGCGCAAGATGGTGAGCCGGCGACTTGCGGGTGAGCCACTGCAATATGTGATGAGCCGTTGGGCATTTCGTCATTTAGATGTTTTGGTAGATAAGCGTGTTTTGATTCCGCGACCAGAGACCGAAGAGGTTGTGCAGTCTGCGCTTGATTTGGCACGGGCGGTGATCAAAAATCTGAACCGAAAAATACGATTGGCAGATTTAGGTACAGGTAGTGGTGTGATTGGTTTGTCGTTGGCGAGTGAATTACCGCGTGGAAGCAGTGAAGTTTGGTTGACAGATGTCTCGAGTGATGCATTAGATGTTGCGCGAGCGAATTTGGCGGGTTCGGGTTTGCTCGACGGCGATGTTCGGGTCGCAGAGGGTAATTGGCTTGAAGCTTTTGCTCGTGTTGATGAGTTGAGTCGCAATAGTTTTGATTTGATTGTGAGCAATCCGCCGTATATTGCGCGTGGTGACTCAAGTGTCGAGTCAGTCGTGAGTGACTATGAGCCTCACGTGGCGCTTTTCGCGGGCGACGATGGGCTTGATGCGTATCGCGAGATAGTGCCTGCAGCGCGCGACTGGCTTGTCTCTGATGGTTGGTTGGTGCTTGAAATCGGCCATGACCAAGGTGACGCTCTGCGACGAATGCTCGAACAAAACAGATTTAAAAATATTGAGATTCGCCAAGATCTCGCATTGCGCGACCGTATCGCCATCGGCCAAAAGTAATTTTAAATTTGAAGAGTGCCGGCTGAGTCGAGGCTGACTTCGCGGTTAATCCACTCGCCACTGCTTAGCGCTGTTGCAACTTGCGGATCTGAGGATGTTGCCCACGCACGACGAGAATCTTTGAGCAATGTCGCGGCGATTGCAGTTTCGGGTTGGCCATCACGGTTATGCATCACAGTAAAGGCTTCAATTTTTACTTTGCCGACTAAGTCGCTTGCTGCTTCTGGTGGCGAAGCGAGTTCGCGTTTGTCTAGAGCGTCGATTGTTTGTTGCGGTGAGTCGTGGCGGAAACCATTTTTACTTGGCGCACTCGAGTAGACGCCGAAAGAATGTTTCGTGGCGTAACCACCGTTGGCCCAGATGAATCCTTTTTCAGAAGAACCTGTTGTGTTGCGAAGTCGAGTCATCATTGTGGCGATTGCATGCATCACATAGTTGTTCCATGGACCGCCAGCAAACGAGAGACCACCTGTAATTGTGAGCTGTTGGTCGAGCGAGAGATTTAAAGACTTTGCGCCAAGTTGCACCGCCGAAGGAAAACACGAGTACAGATCAATCAGCGAAATTTCTTTGAGCGAAGTACTGGCAAGATCGCAAGCCATGTTGCCGCCGAGTCGCACTGCAGGTGTATCGGCAAACGAGAAGCGATTCGAAATGTAATAGTGCTCATGGCAGTCGGTGCCCGAGTGGGGGAAGATCCACTTTTCTTTGGGTATGCCGAGTTGCGTCGCTTTGCCTGCTGAGCAGATGATGAGCGCCGCGGCCATATCGACTTGGTTGTTTGAGTTCATTACTTTGCGATATGGCAGCCCGATCATTCGATTTTTCGCCGACACGGTGCGAATTTGCTCGGCTGTAAGTGGGGTTTGACTCCACGCGAATTCGTTTTTCGCTGCAACCGCTGAGAAGCGAGACCAAAGTTCGCTGATGAGGTTTTCGTGCTCGTCAATATTGCGATTGGCGTTGGCACGCAATGCACTTTCAAACATTGGATAAATCTGAACTGGCAAAACAATTTTGCGCGCAATTTCTTGTTCGCTACTCATCGCAGCATCATCAACAATGCTTTGTGCTGACGGTGTGTCGGCAATTGATTGGGACCAGTCAAGCGAAACGTTTTCTTTCAGCGCGCGAGCGCGCGAGTTTGAAGCTTCACCGCCGGCGATGATTGCGATTTCAAGTTCTCCGTTTTGAATCTCGCGCGCAAGTTTGTTGACCAGCAGTTGGGGCATATTGCCGCCGTGCGGCGTAATGCCGTAAGTGTGCGCTTTGATCCCAAGTAGTGAAGCAACAGTGTGAGCGGGGTTTGTGTACTTCCACGAGAGCAATCGAACTATATGTAACGCATCAATCTCTGGGATTGCGCTTAGATTCGCGTCTGATGTGGCTTGACGAATCGCCTCTGCGATTAAAACAGCCGGTTCGCGTGCATCTGCCAAAGTGTTTGTGCGATTGACGATTTGGCCCTGCCCAACCAGCACCGGCGTACGCGGGTCAATCGACATAACTAGACACATTACGCCGTGGTACTTGCCGTTGAGATTTTGCATGTGTTTGCAGTTGTGAACGAAACACAATTCAGGCGGTGAATGAAAGTTATATACACTTTGGGCGATGAGGAAGATTGCGATTGGGGCAGATCATGCTGGGTTTGAGTTAAAGCAGCACTTGATCACCTATCTTTCTGGCAAAGGTTTTGCAGTTGCCGATCACGGCACGAACTCAACCGAAAGTGTTGACTACCCAGAGATTTGTGCCAATGTGGCGCGAGCCGTGCGGGACGGAAAAGCCGATGTCGGCATTGTGCTCGGAGGCAGCGGACAAGGCGAGCAGATTGCAGCCAACAAGATCAACGGTGTGCGGGCGGCACTATGCAACGACCTTTATCTTGCAGAGATGGCCAGATCGCATAACAATGCCAACGTGTTGTCGATGGGTGGGAGAGTTGTGTCACAGCAACTCGCTGAGCAAATAGTTGGTAAGTTTTTAGAAACAGAATTTGAAGGCGGTAGGCACGAAAGACGTGTCGCACAGCTTGGTGAAATTGAGAAGTCTGAAAATCAACAATTTAAAGGAAGTAAATAATGCCTTGGCCGTCTGAGACAAATCGCGACACCGCAATTTTTGATCTGCTTGATGCAGAGCGCACTCGACAGTCAACAGGTTTGCAATTGATTGCAAGCGAGAACTTCACTTCGCCAGATGTGATGGCGGCTACTGGTTCGGTTTTGACTAATAAATACAGTGAGGGCTACCCGAGCAAGCGTTATTACGGTGGCAACGCAGTTGTTGACGAGATTGAAGCACTGGCAATTGAGCGAGTGAAAAAACTATTTGGTGCCGATCATGCAAACGTTCAACCTCATTCGGGTGCAAGCGCAAACATGGCGGTGTATTTGGGATTGCTGAATCCAGGTGACACAGTCTTGGGTTTGAGCCTTGACCACGGTGGCCACCTAACGCACGGCTCGCCGGTGAATGCAAGCGGCATTATGTATAACTTTCACTCGTTCAAAGTCGGCGCAACAGACGAACGTTTGAACTTTGACGAAATTCGCGAGTTGGCGATTGCCCACAAGCCAAAGATGATCGTGGCAGGAACGACAAGTTATCCACGTCGACTCGAGCCAGAACCATTCAAGAAAATTGCCGATGAGGTTGGCGCGTTGATGATGTTTGACATTGCCCATATCGCGGGACTTGTGGCGGGTGGCGCGCATCCGAATCCGGTGCCGTTTGCAGATGTCGTTACATTCACGACGCACAAAACTTTGCGCGGACCACGTGGAGGATGCATTCTTTGTCGCAAAGAACTTGCGCCAATTATTGACAAGGCGGTTTTTCCGGGCAGCCAAGGCGGGCCACTTGAGCATGCAATTGCTGCCAAAGCCGTGGCGTTTCAAGAAGCGTTGCAACCGAGCTTCCGCGATTATGCGCATCAAATTGTCAAGAATGCATCGGCACTTGCCGCCGCACTTGCCAGTCACGGTTTCAGACTCGTCTCAGGCGGCACCGACACTCACATGATGGTTGTCGACCTGCAACCGTTTGACGCTGAGCTCACCGGAAAAGAAGCACAAATTGTGCTCGACTCTGCGGGCATCACGTTGAACAAAAATTCAATTCCAAATGATCCGCGTAGTCCGTTTGTGACTTCAGGTGTGCGAATCGGCACGCCTTCGGTAACGACTCAAGGCATGCGTGAGGCCGAGATGCCGTTGATCGCTGAATACATCGTCACGACTTTGCGTAATCGCAATGACGCCGCAAAAGTTGCACAAGTTCGCGAAAAAGTGGCGCAACTTTGTGCAAAGTTTCCGGTGTATGCCGTTAAGTAAGCGCGCAATTCTGCACGAAGAAATTCGCGAGAGCATTCGCCGTAAATGAAAGACCTTTCTGGCTATTTAATAGTTGGTGGGGTCGCCGCTGTTGTTACGGCGATCATGACGCCGATCGTGGCGTTTTATGCACGCAAACTCGGATGGATGGCAACACCTGATGAGCGTCGCAATCACCCCGAGGCGACACCCGACGTAGGTGGCATTGCATTTTTTGTCGCGTTAGTTGCCGCGATTTTTACAGCGTGGCAGATGGACAGATTTGATCCGTTGTTCAAAAATAATTCTGAATTACTTGGCGTGATCATTGCTGGGTTGGTTGTTTTTATTTTGGGATTCATCGACGACATTCACGAAGTCTCCGCGCCAATGAAAGTGACTGGTGTCGTTATTGCAGCGATTGCGCTCGTCTGGTTTGGCGTGACGATGATTTATTTCCGCGCACCGTTTGTAGATGTTTTTGTGTTGTCGGGCGACTGGATTCCGTTGTTTACAGTTCTGTGGTTGCTTGGCATGACCCAGGCAATCAATTTGATCGACGGCCTCGACGGTCTTGCTACCGGCATCGTGGCGATCGCATCAACGGCGTTTTTTGTTTACAGTCGTAATCTTGGCGTCAACGGTTTGCTCAGCGAACCAAATATCGGGCCGCTTGTCGCAATCATCACCGTCGGAATTTGTATTGGCTTTTTGCCTTTCAATTTCAATCCGGCAAAAATTTTTATGGGCGACAGCGGCGCATTGTTGCTCGGTTTGCTTGTCGCAGTTTCGACCAGCGTGGTCGGTGGTCGCGCCAACCCAGACACCACTCAAGTGAGTGGCCAGACGTATTTCTTTTTGGCTCCGCTGTTTATTCCAATCCTCGTTTTGGGTGTGCCAATTTTGGACGTGATTTTTGCGATTATTCGCCGCACGCGAAGTGGCGTTGGTTTGGCTACTGCCGACACGGGGCACCTGCACCACCGGCTCATCAAATTGGGTCACGGCCCAAGGCGCGCGGTCGTGATTATGTGGCTTTGGACTGCGATGCTTTCGGCGTTCGTTTTATATCCGTCTTTGTCTGATGGGCCAACGAATCTTTGGCCGTTTTTGTTCGCAGCCATCGCCTTGGGTGGATTCACGATTTTCCACGATCGGTTTTCGAGGCACAAGTTCACGAAGTAGCCAGTTTGCGCTGTTTGGCGCTTTGCGTCTAGTTTGTATTTCCGTTCACAAGCGTCAGGCAAACCAGTCTGTCGCAAACTATTTGAGGATCAACGTTGAAACTCTTGCCAACTCGTAAACCAGTCGCGCGCACGGCAGTTTCATCGCACGACTCGCTCGGCAGAGGCGCAGAAATCGCAGTGAGTGTTGGCGTTTTTTTTGGGATTGGTTTGATGTTGGACAACGCTTTCGAGACACGACCACTCTTCATGATCGTTTGCAGTCTGTTCTCAGTGATCGGAAGCTTCACCCGTCTTTGGTACGTCTACGACAACGACATGGAATTTCAAGAAGTTAAGCGTCGAAAATTATCCACGAGCCACATGCGTGACTCGAACTTGGTTGGCGAAAAGTAAATCACGATGGCGATTGACGTAGACACCAAAATTTCGATTTTGTCGATGCGCGACACTGGCCCCGCACCAGAGGCTGCGCTTGCGCGAGACATTGTCAAACGTGGGCTGATTGCTTCGCCAATTTTGTTGGGTATCTCAGCAGCGTTTTGGGGAGTCAACGGTGCATATTCATGTGCCTATGCACTGGCGATCGTGTTCGGAAATTTTGGCTTGGCGGCCGCACTTGTTGCTTACGCCGCGCGAATTTCATATGCGTTGATGATGGCATCGATGATGTTCGGTTATTTGTTGCGCATGGGTCTCGTTGCTGTCGCAGTTTTTGCGGTGCGCAATCTTGATTGGGTCGAATTCGTGCCACTCGGCTTGACAATTATTTTGGCGCATTTAGGTTTGCTTTTTTGGGAAATGCGATATGTTTCTTTGTCGCTTGCTTTCCCAGGTCTTAAGCCAAAGAAACAAAAAGATAACCAGTCAGCACAACAAACTGAAAGCGTTTCAAGATGATCATTAACAGTATTTTGTCGTTTGAGTTTCCTCCGATCAACGAGCTATTGCGTTGGCGCGATGTCGTTCCTGGTTTGAACAAAGTCGGCTTGATCGCAATCGCATCGGCGCTTATCGGCACGCTCATTTTTCTTTCAGCAGCGCGCAAAGATCCGAAAGTTGCACCAAAAGGCACTCGCAACCTCGCAGAAGTGATCGTTGAATTCATCGAGAACAACATCATCATGCAAACCATGGGTCGCGACGGCTTGGGCTGGACGCCATTTTTGTTAACGCTGTTTTTGTTCGTTTATCTATGCAACGTTCCAGGAATCATTCCGTTCATTCAGATGCCGGCAACTGCGCGAATGGCAATCCCGATGTTTTTGGCAGTGCTTGTGTGGGTCGTCTTTAACGCCCAGGGCATTAGACACCAAGGGCCAATCGGTTACTTCAAGAACTTGATGTTCCCGCCGGGTGTGCCCAAGGCTCTTTACATTTTGATTACACCAATCGAATTGATTTCAACTTTGATCATTCGTCCGTTCTCGCTTGCAGTGCGACTTTTCGCCAACATGTTGGCGGGTCACTTGCTGCTCGTAATTTTCGCGCTTCTCAGCGAGGCGCTGTTTCAGGCTCGCGACCGAATTCTGATTCCGATCGGAATTTTCCCGTTCTTCATGTTGGTCTTCTTGACCGGCTTCGAAGTTCTCGTTGCGTTCTTGCAGGC
>ENA-UOYN01000364-UOYN01000364.1-marine-metagenome-genome-assembly--contig:-NODE-364-length-21140-cov-5.433958_pt1 | contig 21140 bp, 20 predicted proteins | sample MGYA00238176_ERZ767358 | MGnify/ENA primary metagenome ERZ767358 (study PRJEB28950, sample SAMN06266238) | marine metagenome | isolation source: Columbia River Estuary | place: USA:Columbia River Estuary...
CTACTCACTACAGCAATATGCAAACCCTTGCTCAAATAGTATTCTATTAGTAAAGCAATCATCGGTGTTTTTCCGGTACCGCCGAGACTGAGGTTTCCCACACAAATAGTAGGGGTCTTGAAAACAACACTCTTAATTAACCCTAGGTCATAAAAAAGATGTCTGATTCTCAACCCCCATGCATAGAGGAGTGATAAAGGCCATAAAAGCAATCTGATCTTCATAGGAACGAAATTATAATAATTATATTTGTCAAGAACACAATTTTACAATTATGACCGTAAAAGATATTACCAATATATTGGAAGACTTAGCACCATTAAGTTGGGCTGAAGAATTTGACAATGTAGGATTATTAGTGGGAGATGCACAAACAAAGGTATCTGGAATATTAGTAAGTTTAGACACTTTGGAAAATGTAGTAGAGGAAGCAATCCTAAAAAATGCCAATATGATTGTAAGCTTTCATCCAATCATTTTTAGAGGACTCAAGCAACTGACCCCGTCCGATTATGTATCTAGGGTTGTCTTAAAATGTATTCAACACGGTATATCCATTTATAGTATGCACACCGCTTTAGACAATGCTTCACTAGGTGTAAATTATGAAATTGCAGAACGCCTTGGCCTGCAAAAAGTTGAAGTACTTATCAATAACCCAAGTATAAAACCACAAGACCCAGCCGGGAAATTAGGAATGGGAAGGGTTGGATTACTCCCCGAAGCAATGGAGGAAAAGGACTTCCTAAAACACTTGAAAGCTGTTTTTGGTACGCCTTGCATAAAACATTCCCAATTACATGGAAAAAAAATAAAAAAAGTAGCTGTGTTGGGTGGTAGTGGGGCTTTCGCTATTGACAACGCAAAAGACTGTAAAGCAGATGTTTACATCACTTCAGATTTAAAATACCACGACTTTTTTAAAGCAGAAGATACTATCCTACTAGCAGATATTGGGCACTACGAAAGTGAGCAGTTTACAAAAAATCTTTTAGTGGGCTATCTTACGAAAAAAATTCCTAATTTTGCAATCTCTTTATCGGAGAGTAACACCAATCCCATCAAGTATTATTAATTATGGCAACAAAGAAAGAGGTAACAGTAGAAGATAAGCTTAGGGCTTTATACGACCTTCAATTGATAGATTCAAGGGTAGACGAAATTAGAAATGTAAGGGGAGAACTTCCGTTAGAAGTAGAAGACCTTGAAGATGAAGTTTCTGGATTAAATACCAGAATGGAAAAACTTAAATCTGACTTAGAAACCATCAATGTAGAAATAGCTGCAAAGAAAAATCTAATTGAGGATGCTAAGTCTGCCATAAAAAAATACGCAGAACAACAGAAAAACGTAAGAAACTCTAGAGAGTTTAATGCACTCTCCAAAGAAGTAGAGTTTCAAGAACTTGAAATTGAATTGGCTGAGAAAAACATTCGTGAATTTAAAGCACAAATGGAACAAAAAAAGGCAGTTGTTGAAGACTCTAAAGAACGTTTAGAAGCTAGAGAAACACACCTTAAGCACAAAAAAGAAGAACTAAACGATATTCTTGCTGAAACAGAAAAAGAAGAAGCAGCGCTTCTTAAAAAATCTGCAGAGTACGAAACCCAAATTGAAGAAAGGTTAATCAATGCATACAAGCGCATAAGGACCAATGTAAAAAATGGTTTAGCCGTTGTAGCTATTGAGCGAGGTGCCTCTGGAGGCTCATTCTTCACCATACCACCACAGGTCCAAGTAGAGATTGCTTCTAGAAAGAAAATCATTACAGACGAACACTCTGGTAGAATATTAGTAGATCATACACTTGCTGAAGAACAGCAAGAAAAAATGCAAAAACTATTTGCAAGTTTGTAATTGCAGTATTTGAATAACTCCAATATTAAAATCTCCATTTATGGAGATTTTTTTTTGCCCCTGTTTAAAAAAGAGTATTTATATCAATAGAAAAAAAAAATATCACTGTTTATGGCCATATGCTTTCTTATATTTGTTTAACAAAAAATAAGAAACGTGAAACAATTTAAAGCCTCAGACTTAGAGGAACTTCCATCTAGATATAGGGCAAACCTCATTAACAGTTGCACTGGATATAAATCATTAAATCTAATAGGCACGCAAGACAGTGATGGAAATAAAAACTTGGCGGTTTTTAACTCTATCATTCACCTTGGCAGCAACCCAGCGCTGATAGGTTTTACATTCAGACCACTCACTGTTCAAAGAGACACCTATAAAAACATTCAAGAAACAGGGGTGTTTACAGTAAACCATGTTCAAGAGGGCTTTGTAGGCAAAGCCCACCAAACCGCTGCAAAATACCCCACCAATACTTCTGAATTTGAAGCAGTAGGATTAGAAGCTGAGTACCTTGAAGGTACTCTGGCACCCTTTGTTAAGAAGAGTACTATTAGATACAGCTGTACTTATGTGAATGAATATCCCATTATTGAAAATGGGTGCATTATGGTTGTTGGAGCCATAAATGCGCTTTATTTGGATGAGGCATTTATAGCTCCTGATGGCTGGATCGATTTAGCAAAAGCCAATAGCATAGCAGGAATTGGAATTGACGGATATGTTAAAGGAGTTGCACCCATTAGATACGAATACGCCAAACCAGAAACAAAACCACAAAAAAAATAAGATGCATAAAAAGACCTTACTTCCTTCTAAAGTTTGCACAGTGTGTCAGAGGCCATTTAATTGGAGAAAGAAATGGGAAAAAAACTGGGATGAAGTGCGTTACTGCTCTGAAAAATGCAAAAGAAATAAAAAACAAAGTGTATGAAATCTATTGTATGGTTTACAAACAACCTAAGGGTTGCTGACAACCCTTTACTCACAGCTGCCTGTAAAAACAATGCAAATGAAGTTGTGGGCGTTTATTGTTTAAATCCGGAGAAATTAGATGGAGATTTTCCTAAAATAGGTCCATTCAGGGCCAAGTTCAATGTAGAATCATTGTTGGATTTAAAGCGAAGTCTGGAAGAGTTAAATATTCCATTCGCTATTCTTATAGGGGATCCAACCAAGCGATTGCCCGAATATATTAATGAAAATAATATTGGCACACTATACTTTCAAAAAGTATGGCACGAGGAAGAGGTTTTAATAAACAAAGAGATAGAAGCTAAGATTTCACCAAATATTCAGTTGGTCAGTCTTTACGATCAATTTCTATTGGGACCAGAGATAATCCCTTTTGAATTATACAAACTTCCTAAAGTATTTACGCCGTTTAGAAAAAAAGTAGAAGCGACTTTAAAAGTACCTGCGCCATTAGAAGTTCCAGCCAAGCAAACAAATACCTCAAACACGCCCTTGTTTTATTCCGACGCTCTTTGGGCATCTATTTCAAAAGAATTACTTTCTATAAAAATAGATTCAAGATCTGCATTTCCATTCAAAGGTGGGGAAAAGGCGGCACAAGAAAGAATAGACCATTACTTTTTTAGCACGGATCATGTAGCCCAATACAAAGAGACTCGTAATGGATTAATTGGATTAGACTACAGCACTAAATTATCTGCTTGGCTTGCCAATGGTTGTATATCTGCAAGAACTATATACTACCAACTCAAAGCATATGAAAAAACAGTAAAAGCAAACGAAAGTACTTATTGGGTACTCTTTGAACTTCTGTGGAGGGAATTTTTTAAATATGTAGGGCTAAAACATAAAAATGACCTCTTCAAGAGTGGTGGAATTAACCATAAATCTTTTGCGCAAGGAAATGATCCTAAAGTGTATAATGATTGGATAAGTGGCACCACTCATAGTCCATTTATCAATGCCAACATGAAGGAATTGTCTCAAACTGGATGGATGAGCAATAGGGGCAGACAAAATGTGGCCAGCTATTGGTCAAAGACATTGGATCAGGACTGGAGAATAGGAGCCACCTACTTTGAAAGTCAATTGATAGACTACGATGTAGACAGTAATTGGGCCAATTGGATGTATACTAGTGGAGTAGGAAATGATCCAAGGGATCGGATTTTTAATCCCGAAAGACAAGCAGATATGTACGACCCTCAAAAGGCATTCCAAAAGCTTTGGAATAATTAACGCTAAAAAAAGTAAGCCAATTCTACCATTCAAATAAAGGCCAGAGATATGTCAGATACAAAAAAACTTAGATTCATTTTAGGGGATCAGCTCAACTTATCGCACAGTTGGTATAAAGAAGTAAATAATCAGGTGCTATATCTCATGGTGGAAATGAGACAAGAGACGGATTATGTGACCCATCACATTCAAAAAATAGTAGGATTTTTTGCGGCTATGCGGGAATTTGCATCGGCCGTTAAGGCCAAAGGCCACCAGATCATATATATAAATATTGACCAAGCTGAAGCCAAAGAGGATTTAGAAAAATTAATCCATGCCCATATTAAAAGCCATGAGATTGGTTTATTTGAATACCAAGAACCCGATGAGTATAGGCTAGATTTACAATTTCAATCCATTTGTAACGCTTTAGATATTCCTACTAAATCATATTCAACAGAACATTTCTACACAGACAGAAAGCGTTTAAAAGACTTTTTTGAGGGAAAGAAACAGCTAATCATGGAGCCTTTTTACAGGCAAATGAGAAAAGAGCATCAGATTTTAATGACGCCTGAAGGACCGCTTGGAGGGAAATGGAATTACGACCAAGAGAATAGAAAAAAATGGAAGGGACAAATTCCTGTGCCCACTGGTTTTCCAGTCTCAAATAACCTCTTAGAAATATATGAAAGTATTCAGTCACAATCCATCCAGACCATTGGCTCCATAGATGCTAGTCAATTTAATTGGCCCATAAACAAAAATCAAGCACAACAAATACTAGATTATTTTTGCGAGAACCTCCTTCCCTATTTTGGCGATTTTCAAGACGCTATGCACACCCAAGAAAAATTTCTTTTTCATTCTAGACTGTCTTTTGCTTTAAACTCAAAAATCATCAGTCCAAAAGAGGTGGTGGATCAGGTATTAAAGACTTATTACGGGCAAAAAGAAGATAAAATAAGCTTAAATCAGGTAGAGGGTTTTGTGAGACAGATTTTGGGATGGAGAGAATATATGAGAGGGATTTACTGGAGAGAAATGCCTGGTTATGCAAAAAAGAATGCCCTGGATAACCATGGAAAGCTTCCTGATTTTTACTGGACAGCAGAAACCAAAATGAATTGTATGCACCAGTCTATTAAGCAAAGCCTTGAGCATAGTTACGCCCACCACATCCAACGGCTCATGGTTACTGGAAACTACGCTTTACTCACACAAACCCATCCCGATGAGGTAGATAAATGGTATCTAGGCATTTACATAGACGCCATTGAGTGGGTAGAAATGCCTAATACAAGGGGGATGAGTCAGTTTGCAGATGGTGGCTTATTGGCCACAAAACCCTATGTAAGTAGCGGGAATTACATCCAAAAAATGGGCAATTATTGTGAGAGCTGCCAGTACAATCACAAAGAAAAAATAGGGAAAGATGCCTGTCCTTTTAATTCTTTATACTGGAACTTCTTAGATGAAAAGAAGGCTTATTTTGAGAAAAATAATCGGATGGCTATGATGCTCTCCCTTTTGAAAAAAATGAACCCAAATGACCTTAAGGAGCTAAAAAAAAGGGCTTCCCATATAATAGAAAACCCTTCGGAATATTAAAAACCCTTCAGAATAATAAAACCCTTCAGAGAATGGGTGAGGTAAATTACAACATGGCATCTACAATACCGTAGGCCAAACTCTCTTCTGCACTCATCCAGTAGTCACGGTCAAAATCTTTCATGACCTTGTCTACTTTCTGACCACAGTTGTCTGCTAAAATTTGAGCACTCAACTCCCTTGTTTTTATTATTTCTCTGGCTTGAATCTCTATATTTGAAGCTTGTCCTCTAGCACCGCCACTTGGCTGGTGAATCATGACTTGTGCATGAGGCTGCATGAATCGCCTTCCTTTGGCGCCCGCAGACAATAAAATGGAACCCATAGAAGCAGCCAAACCACTACATACTGTAGATACAGGGCTTTTTAAAGATTTAATAGTGTCGTATATCGCAAAACCAGAGGTCACATAACCACCTGGACTATTAATCACCAATTGTATTTCATTGTTGTTTTGCAAGTCCAAATACAACAACCTGTCTATGACGTGTTTCGCAGAGGCGTCGTCTACTTGTCCCCACAAAAATACTTTGCGTTCTTCTAAAAACTTTTCTTCAATTAGTTCTTGTACTTTTCCTTTCTTGGCACTCATAACTCGTATTTATATTCTTCAAAATTACATAATTTAAGGATAATGTCCTCTCAAATAAAAGCCTTATTTAATTAATTGACCTTAGCTTCTAACCGTATTTTTCTTTCTGAGAAAATAGGTCAATATAAGAACGAGTAGCACACTGATAAACAAACCTAAAAAGCCCACTGATAAACCGAAATTTTCAGACACGACACCTAAAACCACTGGGGTTAATAAAAAACCTGAATACCCAAATCCAGCGACTACAGACATGGCTTTAGTAGGGTCTATTGTATTTGATTGGCCAGCTATTCTAAATACTTCTGGAATGACTACTGAGAAACCTAAGCCATTTAAGGCAAATCCGATCAGTGCTAGATAAGTGTTTCCGCTGAGAACTAAACAATAACCTATTCCAGCTACTAAAGCCCCAAAAGCAATAATTTGAATACTACCAAAGCGTTTGCTCCACTGGTCTCCAAAAAAACGGGCTATGGTCATACATAAGGAAAAGAGAAAGAAGCCACCTCCTACTAAATACTCTGGCGCTAAGGCTACTTCCTGAAGGTATAAAGCACTCCAGTCTACAATAGCTCCCTCAGATCCCATCACTATAAAAGAAATCCCTCCTAGGAGTATAAATGGTTTTATATGTCTTAGAGATACTGCAGATTTTGGTACTACTGCTGCCTTTATTGATTGGTAGGCAGGATAGAAATACAGGTTCACTAAAATCACTACAACCAACACAAAAAACATATGTATTACTGGATTATTTAGCCAAGCAATGCCAAAACTGCCCAAACCTGCAAGGACACCTCCCAAGCTAAAAAAACCGTGGGTAGCAGTCATGACGCTTTCTCCGTCTTCCTTTTCTATATGAGCCACTAAAGCATTCATAGCAATGTCTGTGAAACCTTGGGCTGCACCCAGTAAAAACAAAGCGATAATCAGTTGTGGATAAGAAGGCGCTAAAAAAGGAAATAAAGCGGTGCTTACGATGCATAAAACACCCAATCCTGTACTCTTTCCAACCCCAAAGTATCGTATCAAACGAGACGCAAAGGGCAAAACAGAAAAAGTTCCTAAAGCCAAACAAAAAATTGCCAAGCCCAAGGCAGATTTATCTATATCCAACTGGGTTTTTACGGTGGGTATATAGATGGCCCATGTGCCAAATACAAAATTCAAACTGGCAAAAACTAGGGCGGGACCCAAGTAACGTTTACTTGAAAGAAGGCGTTTTAAACTATTCATTACAAGCGCTCTTATGCCAAAATAGCTTTACTAATTCCTTCTTTTAATCGCTCTCCTAAAGTATAAATGTCTTTAAAGCTATTGTACAGCGGTACTGGCGCAAATCGCATGACATTGGGCTCTCGCCAATCCGTGACCACCCCTTGAGACATTAAATAGTCAAAAATAGCCCTTCCGTGTTCGTGAAAATACACGGAAAGTTGTGACCCCCTGTATTCAGGAGTCAAAATTAAAATATCAAACGGTGCCGTAGCGGCTACAGATTCAATAACAAAGGACATATAACTTACTAAGCGGGACTGCTTTGACCACAAATCTTCTTGAGGCACTGTTTTAAAAATATCTAATGAAGCTAAAAAAGGGGCCATAGCTAAAATAGCTGCATTACTCACTTGCCACGCGTCTGCATTGTCCATGGGCGTAAAATTAGGCTCCATTTTAAAGCGAAGCCCTTTCTCTGTTCCCCACCAACCTTCAAATCTAGGAAAGTCAGTTCTGTTTAGATACTGCTCATTGATGTAAATAGCGGCCGCATTTCCAGGCCCTGAATTCAAATATTTATAACTACACCAGCTGGCAAAATCTACGCCCCAATCATGAAGTTGTAAGGGGACATTACCCACTGCATGGGCCAAATCCCATCCTACAAATGCACCCTGCTCTTTTGCCTTTGCTGTGATACTTTTCATTGGAAAAACCTGCCCATTGTAATAATTAACCCCACCCATGAGCACCAAAGCCAATGAATCTCCATGAAGGGCTATTGCCTCTAGCAAATCTTCTTCTCTCCAAGCATTTTCTCCCGGACGCTTCTTTACCGTAACTATAGCAGTATCTGGGTCATAGCCATGAAACTTTACTTGGCTTTGAAGCATATATTGGTCTGAAGGAAAAGCCTTTTCCTCACACAATATCTTAAAACGCTTTGGACTAGGTCTATAAAAGGACACCATTAAGAAATGAAGATTTACCGTTAAAGTATTCATCACTGAAACCTCAGGTGTTTTGGCACCTACCAATGATGCTAGCGGAGCCGCTAATTTCTCATGGTATTCCCACCAAGGTTCCTTAGAATAAAAATGTCCTTCTACCGCCATAGTCTCCCAATCTTTCATAACCCTTTCAACATAAGCACGGGCAGACTTGGGTTGTAAACCTAGGGAATTACCAGTAAAGTAGGCTACCTCAGCCCCATTGTGGATTGGTATATGAAACAAATCCCTGTAAGATTTAAGCGGATCTGAAGCGTCTAATTCTAAGGCAAAATCCAATTGATTTGAAAAATTCATAGCGAAATAATTAAAGACCTAAAATACAATTAATAGAGACAATAAAAAGGAATTAGTCTCGCTTCTAAAAAGGTGTATTTTTGTAAAAACTTTGTAAAAATAGTTCATGCACTTTTTATCAGACACTTTAGAGCAATATATTGAGCAGCATTCAGATGCAGAACCTACATTATTGCAAGCGCTCAGCAGAGAAACCCATCTTAAAATCATTCAACCTAGAATGATCACAGGACACTTTCAAGGGAGGTTTTTAAGCCTTTTATCTAAAATACTGGCACCAAAAAAAATACTTGAAATTGGCACCTATACGGGCTATTCTGCACTATGTTTGGCAGAGGGACTGTCTAAAGACGGTACCCTTCATACCATTGAAGTAAATCCAGAATTAGCTGCGATCCAAAAAAAGTATTTTGACAAGAGCAATTATACCACTCAAATCAAGACCTATATTGGGGACGCATTAGATATTATTCCTACACTAGAAGGTCCTTTTGACTTGGTCTTTATAGATGCAGAAAAAAAACAATACGACGCTTATTTTGAGGCAGTAATCAAAAAGTCTAAACCAGGTACGGTTATTCTTTCTGACAATGTGCTTTGGACCGGTAAAGTAGTGGAACCTTTGAATTCTAAAGACAAGACTACCCAAGTACTTCTGGACTACAATAAAAAACTAGCAGAAGACCCACGTGTTCAAACCTCTTTACTACCCATAAGAGACGGACTTACGATGAGTAGGGTCATTTAAAGGGATTAAAAAAAGACTTTTTGGATATCATTTGCCAGCTGTAAAACAAATAAGCAAAACCACTGCCAATCAATGCCCCTGCAATGCTATCTAATGGATAATGTACACCAATGTAAATTCTACTATAGCTATACAACAATGCCCAAATATAAAACACATACACCCATGGCTTAGTTTTTCTCAGTAACAGGCAAAGAAAGGCAACTATTGCAAATGAGCTCGCCGCATGCCCAGAGAAAAAACTGTAACTGCTAATAGGTTTAAGTGCCCTAATATCATATGCCATATCTAATAACTGATGGGGCCTTGGCCTTGCTACAGTGTATTTTACGAAAAATCCCACTAAAGCGACCGTTAAAATCATTAGAAAAGCGGTCCAAATAGTGTTGTAAAATCTATTTCTTTCCAGTGAAATAAAAGCCAACCAGATAAAATAAATAAAAAGTGGAATCCAAAGGCTACTTAAAGTAATGGTAAGAAAAAAAGCATCCCATGAAGTATTACCAGCGCTGTTGAGAAATACAAACAGATCACGGTCCCAATCTATGAGCTGCTGGTACATTTAGTTTCTCTTTATGCTACCGGTCACGTCACTCACCTGCTCTTTGACTTTGTCAATCTCTTGCTTAATGTCTTTAGCAAAACTTGTATCTATACCCTGTTTGTCTGCAGTCTTATAGATTTCCTGTTTAATGTCTTCCGTAGCGTCTTTGAGTTGACGCATACCTTTACCAAGGCCTCTGGCTATTTCTGGTATTTTATCTGCACCAAAAACCATGACCACAATAAACATGATGAAAAAGATTTCACCACCACTAATGAATAGAAAATACAACGCATTCATAAGACAAATATAAGGAGAAGTTTGAAAGCGAAATAAAAAAAGCCCCACCAAATTGGTGGGGCTTTAAAATTTATACCCAGAGGGATTTTAATTTCATGAAATTAGTCTTTTATTCCCGCCTTAAAAGTGTCAAACTCAGAACGAGCTTCTGCTTTAGGCCATGAATTGTTTGAAGTATCTATATCTGCAGTTTCTGCTTTTGGATCTACAACAATACCTACAATTTCTTTTTCTGTAGAAAGCACTGTTTTTACTTCTGCGTCACTTTTTCTCCAGATTTCTGCAGGATAAGTGACTGATTTTGTGGTCCCGTCTGCATAGGTATATTCTACAATAAGAGGCATTGGAATACCACCTGGCTTGTTAAAAGTAACCTCATAGAAATACTTAGGTTCTTTTACTGCCGCTCTTTCACTCTCTGTCATATTATCCATCATGAAAGCATTAAGTGTTTGAGAAGACTCAGAGGGCTTCTTTCCTTTTAACTCAGGATTGTAGTCTTCACTGTCTTCAGCTGCCAAATAAACCAATGGAGGTAAATCTGCCTCTGTAATATTTCTAGCAGCCATATACTCTTTCATTTGTTTGGTTGGCTCATTGCTTACATAATATTTCTTCACCCCTTTTACACCTATATCTACAAAATCTGTGGTGTAAAACCATCCCCTCCAAAAATAATCTAAATCTACTGCAGAAGCATCTTCCATAGTTCTAAAGAAATCTTCAGGAGTGGGGTGTTTAAACTTCCATCTATTGGCATATGTTTTAAAAGCATGGTCAAATAATTCCCTACCCATTACCGTCTCTCTCAGAATATTCAATGCTGTGGCTGGTTTCCCGTAAGCATTTGGACCTAACTGGTATACATTTTCTGGATTAGACATAATAGGTGCAATAAAACTTTGGTCACCCGCCATATAAGGAACAATTTTAGCTGGAGCACCTCTTCTAGAAGGATATGCTTCTAAAGGAGCGATCGCCTCTGGAAATGCCTCTCCAAATTCTTGTTCTGCCATGTATTGCATAAAAGTATCTAAACCTTCATCCATCCATCCCCACTGACGCTCATCTGAATTTACAATCATAGGAAAGAAGTTGTGACCAACCTCATGAATAATTACAGAAATCATCCCGTATTTAACACCGTCTGAGTAGGTACCGTCTTCATTTGGTCTTCCGTAATTCCAGCATATCATAGGATATTCCATCCCTTGGTTTTTAGCGTGAACAGAAATTGCCTTTGGATAAGGGTAATCAAAAGTATGAGAAGAATAAGATTTTAAAGTAAGTGCTACTGCTTTTGTAGAGAATTCCTCCCAAAGTGGGTTTCCTTCTTTTGGGTACATAGAAACAGCCATAACGTCTCTATTTCCTAATTTAACGGCTTGCATATCCCAGATAAATTTTCTAGAAGTAGCAAAACCAAAATCTCTCACATTCTCTGCTTTGAGCTTCCATGTCTTTGTTTTGTCAGAGAATCCTTTTTCAGCAGCCTCAGCTTCTTCTTGCGTAACAATTACAACAGGGGTGTCATAAGATTTTTTAGCCTGGTTGTATCGCTTAATCATTTCCTTAGAGAATACTTCTTTCATGTTTTGAAGCTCACCTGTACCGTCTAATATATGGTCTGCAGGTACGGTAATACTTACTTCGTAGTCTCCAAAAGGAAGTGCAAACTCTCCACTTCCCCAAAACTGGTGGTTTTGCCACCCTTCTACGTCGCTGTAAACAGCCATTCTTGGAAAGAATTGAGCAATTACATAAGCCCTATTGCCGTCTTTAGGAAAATACTCATAACCAGAACGTGCTCTGTCTGTAGTGTGGTCTGGAATATTATACCACCATTTAATAGAGAAAGATACCTGAGAATTGGCCGCCAATGGTGTTGGCAAATCTACACGCATCATGGTTTGGTTAACGGTATATGGCAATGGTCTTCCATTGGCATCTTTCACAAATTCAATATTAAAACCTCCGTCAAAAGATTCTTTCATATAAGAAGATACAAAAGAAGATGTAGGTGCCGCTAAAGGAACCCCACCGCCGTCTCTAAGAGCAGACTTGGTGTCTTTAGTCCTAACGTTTTGATCCAATTGTACCCATAAAAATTCCAATACATCTGGAGAGTTATTGGTGTAAGTAATGGTCTCTTCTCCATAGATTTTTGCATTCTTGTCATCTAAGGTAATGTCCATTTTATAATCCGCTTGTTGCTGATAATAATTAGGACCAGGTGCACCAGAAGCAGACCTATAAGAATTTGGTGTAGCAAACTCTTGGTAGAGTTGTCTAAATTTACTCTGATTGGTGTGTCCGCCTTCTTTTGTTGCTTCTGCCTCTTGTGCTTGTGCAAAAGCCACTGCAGCAAATAACATTAAAAAAGAAGTAAACACATAAGTGATTTTTTTCATGAGGTGTATTTGTTAGTTTATGGTTTTAATTTTAGTGGGTTCAAATTACGGAATTTAATTTTATTAGCTATTTATTTAATCTAATTTTAGTAGTCCCGAAGCTTTGTCTTTCATGAGTAAAAAACTCTTTTTTTGGCCTTTTATCTTGAGGTGAACTACATTTTGTTGGTCGTCAAATAAATCTGTCAATAGGGCATTGTACACCTCTAATTCTTGAGTATCAGAGAAATAAACACCCTTAGCCTCCAAAAAGAAAACCACCATATCTGTATCTCTTTTTTGACCTAAAATCTGATATTCTAAAGCTTCACCATTAATTTTTAGTTGAAATTTTTTTTGAAAATATTCCTCTATGTATTTCATCGCCATTGGGTGCTGATCCTTTGTTTCAAAATGAGATACAATACCATAGCGCTTTGACAATAAATTATTTAGGTCATCTATAAAAATACGAGAGGTCATTTGCAAGCTGTGCTCTTTTTCGCTGTAGTTCACCTGAGTGACACTCAAATAAAATTTATGAAAATCCGACCAAGAAACCAGGCATAAAAAAAAACACCCTACGGCTATAAATCTAAAATATCTTGATCTCATTTATACTTTTTTACATCAATTAAACCGCACGAATTTACATGGAAACAGTTGTATTTCAATCTACCAACACCCCTTTATTATTTAAAATATAGGACTCACTTTTTTCTTTTAAAAAATCCCAGATAAGCAACAAGTTATTGGATTTGGCCAGTGGCAAAAATTGTTCATCTATTTCACAGAAATAGAAAAAATCTGAAAGCTTTTCTTCCCTTATTCCCAACCTGTTAATATATAAGCTATCTGGAAAAAAAGTTCGCATTTGCTCTGAGAGTATATAGCGTTTGTCTCTGGCCACACGCTTTTTAAGCATCTTGGTACGGCCGGTAATTTCATTGATAATGGGATTAAATGGCAAAGAAAATAACATCCCTATATTAAACTTAGGCATAGCAGCCTCTCTCAGTAGTCGCTCACTTTGCATGAGGGGTTTTACATTTGCATTTGGCAATCCTAATGTACTTGCAGTCACTACCTTTTGCACCCCCAAAGAATTGGCGTCTCTAGATAAATCTCCACTTAAATTATAGGGCATAAGTACCACTCCCTGAAGTTCCGTTATTTTTTCTTCTAAAGGAATATATACCAACTGCTGTTCCAAATGATCTTTGGTGACCACAAAAATCTTTTTTTCAAAAGACACTCCAGAAAGTAATAGGCTGTCTTGAGCTAATGCCCTTATTTCAAAAAACCCTTCTTCATCCGTAATGGTCGCATAACCTCTTGTGGTATTTTGAATAGAAATCCCGCCAATATCTTCTGCTGTAGAGACCACCCTAGCCTTAAAATTATCAGGGTAGAAAAAAGATTGCGCATGTGCAGAGTTGGCACAAATCAAAAGACCTACAAAACAAAAAAAACGCGAATATGTTGTCTTTAATAATTCCACAAATAATTCTCTATGCGAGCATTTTAAAATTTCAAAAACTACTCTAATGCATGTAATCTATTCCTCAATGCTTTTAATAAAATCCCTGCTCTGATTCACTAAAAAATCAATCAATTGAAACTCATTGTTTTTCTTAAGTAAATTCTTTGGGCTAACCTTGCTGTCTAAATAGTAAAGGAACGGTTCAATTTGTGCTGGAGACAACTGTAGGTCCTCAGTAAAAAAACGTTCTTCATAGATTAGTCTAAGCGCTTCGGACATTTTTAATACAGGCACAGCAGTAGGATTATTGCCATCCTTAGGTTGAAATAACAATTTAAAAATATTGACAAAATTTAAACCGTTTTGCATGCCTTGCACTGTTCCTGCTTCCGCAATATTATCCACTTCTGTACTGCGGTCTATTTCATAATCATAGCCTTTAAACTTCTCACTCTTTAGGGCCAAAAATTTCTCGGTATTCTCTGGGCCAACCACTACCTCATCCAAAGCAGTTACTTTCTCCTCAACAGCAACTACCAAACGCCTGTTTTCCAAAATTTCAGCTGTGATCAATACCGCAGTGATTTTATAATTAACCGCAGTAAAAACCAATTCGTCTCCTACAGCGACTTCAATTTCAAAAGAGCCGTCCTCATTGGTAATGGTCGCTAAACCAGCGGTAGTATTTAGTACGTTTTCATTGACTACATTACTCCCTCTATACATTACCTTACCTTTGAGCGGCACCCTATTTTGAGACCAAAGGCCCCATGAAATAAAAAGGAAAAAACATAAAAATAAATAAGCCTTTTTTAGTATCATAAATCAAAATATTTCATGTCACAGACATGGGTTAATACCTACCACCCTATAAAGAAAACCTATCTTAGTTAGAAATAAAAAAATAGGAAGGCCAAACTTTTGTTAATTTGTAAAAAATAATATTCGTGAAACACCTTATACTAGCCAGTACCAGCACACTACCCGATGAAAAATATTTGACTTATTTACTTCCAGAACTCAAAATATTTTTTAAAAATAAAAGCACCATCACTTTTATTCCCTATGCTAGACCCAATGGAATAAGTCACGACCATTACACCAGGCATGTGGCCCAAGCATTTTCCAAAATAGGAAAAAAAGTTAAAGGGCTTCACGAATACAAAGACCCCATAGCGGGCATCTCAGAGGCAGAGGCTATATTCACAGGAGGAGGGAATACCTTTATATTGGTCAAAGCCTTATACGATCTAGACATTATAAAACCATTAAAAAATATCATTCAAAAAGGGGTTCCATATCTAGGCTGTAGCGCAGGAAGCAATATCATTGGACAAAGCATGCACACCACAAATGATATGCCAATAACTATGCCACAAGACTTTAAAACACTTGGTGTAATACCCTATAATATTAATGCCCATTACCTAGATCCAATCCCTCATTTAAAACACAATGGAGAAAGCAGGGAAACCAGGATAAAAGAGTTCCACACCTATCATGACACAGACGTCATTGGACTTAGAGAAGGGAGCTATTTAGAGGTAATTGGTGCTGATATTTTTCTAAAAGGCCCCCATTCTGCCCGGTTATTTCAAAAAAATCAAGAGGCCAAAGAGGTCTCACAAATAGATGGAAAAGCAAAGGACTTATAAAACACCTTTAAAACACTTGAACACCCATTAAAGTCTTTTTATAGAGTGTGCATAAAAAACCACTGTTTTAATCAAAAAATAGTCTTTTTTGGACTTTAAAAGATAAAAAGATACACTTTATCTTATTTTCTATCGCTACTAAACAATGGGTTGTACCTTATTGGAAAGCGACAAAATGAAGTCTTTATTTCTTTTAAGTTTAACGCTGCTATATTCCTGCATTTCTTTAGTACAGGTAAAAATAGGGGGAGATCCAAAAATAATTCACCCCCACTCTCTTTTGGAATTAAAAAGCAATACAAAAGCCTTGGTCTTAACAGTAGTTACGGACCTTGAAATGCAGGCCATCACACCCCTTAATGGCGCCTTAGTATTCAATATAGACCAAGGTTGTGTGTTTTTTTACCACCAAAGGTGGATGCCCCTATGCGAGTTCACCCCTCCAACAACACCTACTCCAGCAAGCTTCCAAAATATTTCGGAAAACAATTTTTTATTTACAAGCAGCAGTGGAGAACAGACCCTTATTGAGGTACCCTCAATAAATCACGGGCACGAAAATACTCTGACAGATGCAATCAGTCATACCCATGAGATTGAAAACTATGCATTATACAATCACAGTCATGCAACCCAAAACTTCGCGTTAAACACTCACACCCATGACTTTCCACTGACAACAACTGCATCTCATACCCATGATTATTCGAATTTTGCCTCGATAGATCACTCACGCAACCTATCCAATACAACTGACACAACAAATCCATACCAAGGACTAAACCCATTAGATAGCCTTCAATTAAACCAATTCAGACAGGGAATTAAGGGAAGTCTTTGGCATACTGAAAGCAATGGTCTAGTCGGGGAAATAAAAAACAAGAGCCTGAGCGAATTGGCCGTGTTTTGGGACCAAGACAAACAAAGATTAGGTATTGGCACTATAAACCCCACGAACAAATTACATGTTGCAGGAGAAATTAGAAGCCAGGGATTCTCTAATTCAAACGGAAGTCAGAACGAGCCCAGTTATAGTTTTAAATCAGATACCAATACAGGTATATTCAGGGCAGCAGCAGATCAGTTGGCCTTTAGTACTAAAGGCCAAGAACAGATGAGGCTCACCAAAGAAGGTCATTTGGGGATTGGAATATCTGCAACAAACTCCTTTTTAGAGGTCAATGGTGCACTTTCATTAAAAATCACCCAAAGCCATACACAAACCACCACCTTAAATGAAGACCAAATAAACAACTCAATCAATCTATCCCAATACCCAAGAAGTAGACTGGTTAATTTTCAGTTGTATGACCGCTATGGTGTAATGCTATTTAAATTAAAATCAATGGATCCAAAATCATTGAAAGATCGTATTAAAAACAACACATCCTATACGGGCACTTATTTTTATATAGTACATTTAAAGGCACCTAAACAAATAGAACAGGGCTATATATATTTGATTAAAAAGTAAGATGAAATTAGAAATTAAGATCATAAATGCCGCGCAAACCTTTCCGGTAAGGCATCCAGAACTCAGAAAAGGAAAACCTGTTGAAAGTTGTTCATTTGAGGGAGATCTCCTTGAAAATACCCTTCATATAGGGGCATACTTAGGTTTAGAATTGGTTGGAGTGGCTAGTTTCATGAAGCAACCCGGCTATTTCCCCTCTGAAAAAAATCCTTTATTGGTACAGCACGAAAATAGCGCCCCAAAACAACTTTATGAAATGCAACTCAGGGGTATGGCTGTTTTAAAAGCCCATCATAAAAAAGGAATTGGTGCTGCTATACTGCGTTTTGGAGAACGAAAAATAAATGAAAGGGGTCTCAGCGGTATATGGATGAATGCAAGAATAAAAGCAGTGGGTTTTTATGAAAAATTAGGCTATTGCATTCACGGAAATGAATTTGAGATTCAAGGGGTGGGTGCACATTTTAAAATGAGAAAAAAAATTGACAAATAGGCTGCCCTATTGTCTATTAGTGGTTAATTTTACACTTTAAACAAAAAATAGATGAATAAAAAGACACTTTTAATGATCCTAGATGGTTGGGGAAAATCTCCAGACCCTAGTATCTCAGCAATAGACCAAGCTAAAACCCCCTATATAGACCAATTGTACAAAGACTATCCAAATGCAAACCTGAGAACAGATGGAATGCATGTAGGATTACCTGAAGGTCAAATGGGAAATTCAGAGGTTGGACACATGAACTTGGGTGCTGGAAGAATTGTCTATCAGGATTTGGCTAAGATTAACTTGGCTATTAAAGAAAATACCCTCAAGGATCAAAAAGCAATCAAAGAGGCCTTTGCTTTTGCTATAGAAAACAACAAGCCTATTCATTTTGTTGGATTGCTATCCGATGGAGGGGTACACAGTCACAGCAGTCACTTAAGAGGACTTATTTTAGCAGCTAAAGAAGCAGGAGTTCAGGAAAGTTATGTACATGCCTTTACAGATGGTAGGGATGTAGATCCAAAAAGTGGTCGCGCTTACACTGAAGCACTCCTTCAATTTTGCAAGGAAACCCCTACCCAGTTAGCAACATTGATAGGAAGGTATTACGCCATGGACAGAGACAATAGGTGGGAACGTGTTAAAAAAGCATATGACCTTCTCGTTCACAGAAACGGTAGCCTTACTAAAGACCCAATTGCAGCAATTGAGGCCAGTTACGCCTCAGCGGTTACAGATGAATTCCTTGCGCCAATCATCAATGAAAATGCAGGGCCCAACAGCGCCATAAAAGAAGGCGATGTTGTCTTGTTTTTTAATTTCAGAACAGATAGAGGAAGGGAGTTAACCCAGGCTTTAAACCAGCAAGACTTTCATGAGCAAAACATGAATGCATTAGATTTATACTACGTTACCATGACCAATTATGACGCTTCTTTTAAAGGAGTCCATGTTATTTTTGACAAAGATAATATTGAAGAAACCTTGGGTGAAGTAGTGGCTAAGGCAGATAAAAAACAAATTAGAATTGCAGAGACAGAAAAATACCCTCATGTCACCTTCTTTTTTAACGGTGGTAGAGAAACTCCTTTTAAAGGAGAAACAAGGCTATTGTGCCCTTCTCCTAAAGTGGCCACTTACGACTTACAACCAGAGATGAGTGCCTATGATATTAGAGATGCCATTGTTCCTGAATTAGAAAAGGCAAGTGCAGATTTTATTTGTTTGAATTTTGCCAATCCAGATATGGTTGGGCACACTGGAGATATGCAAGCGGCTATTAAAGCCTGTGAGGTTGTAGACAGCTGTGCGCAAACTGTGATTGAAGCAGCCAAAAAACAAAACTATTCTGTACTGGTCATTGCAGACCACGGAAATTGTGATACCATGAGAAATCCGGATGGCTCGCCAAATACGGCTCACACGACCAATCCGGTACCATTCATATTGGTAGACAAAGACATTAAAAAAGTATCTAATGGTGTTTTAGGAGACATTGCACCCACCATATTGGCTTTAATGGGTATTCCAAAACCGGCTGTCATGACGGGAAAAAGTCTTATATAACTTTAGCATAAAACAGTAAGAATGATCAAGATAAAAACGGCAGCCGAGATTGAACTCATGAGAGAAAGTGCCCTCATTGTTTCAAAAACATTGGGTATGTTAGCTAAAGAGGTCAAACCAGGAGTAAGCACTTTGACCTTAGACGCTTTGGCAGAATCCTTCATCAGAGACCATGGCGCTGTTCCAGGTTTTCTGGGATTGTACGACTTTCCAAACACGCTTTGCATGAGCCCAAATGCACAAGTAGTTCACGGTATTCCAAATAACAAACCCTTAGAAGAAGGAGATATTATCTCCATAGACTGTGGCGCTTTAAAAAATGGCTTTTACGGAGACCACGCCTATACTTTTGAGGTGGGCAGTGTTGCCCCAGAGGTAAAAAAACTATTAGACATTACCAAAGCCTCCTTATACAAAGGAATTGAAGCATTTAAAGCGGGGAACCGCGTTGGAGATGTTGGTTTTGCCATACAAGAATTTACAGAGAAACACGGCTACGGTGTGGTCCGTGAATTGGTAGGACACGGCCTTGGCACAAGCATGCACGAAGATCCAGAAATGCCTAATTATGGCAGAAGGGGCAGGGGGAAAAAATTCATAGAAGGCATGGTAGTCGCTATTGAACCTATGACCAATATGGGTACCCATAGAATTAACCAGCTCAAAGATGGTTGGACCATCTTAACGGCAGACGGAAAGCCTTCTGCTCATTTTGAGCACAATGTAGCCCTTGTGAACGGAAAACCTGAGTTACTCTCTACCTTTGACTATGTCTATGAGGCATTGGGTATTACATCTGACGAAGAAGCACCTTTTAGAGCGGCTAAAAGGAGCCGCTAATAGGAGCTGCTAATAGGAGCTGATAAATAATCCATTTAAAAAAACCAAACCGATCAAATTTGCATAGATTATTGTAAAGGCCACACTCAAAGGAGAAAGCTAGAATTAATTCAAAAAACTTTGATAAAAATAAGCTTAATAAAGTACTAAGATGAATGGCACCTTTTTCACATGGATTCTCAATAAATTTCCAAGGCCCTTTTTAATTAAAGCCAGCTATTGGGCTAGGCCATTTTTGGCCTTTTATTTGAGTGGAAAAAAAATGACTGATCCTATAGATGGGAAGTCTTACAAGCGTTTTCTACCCTATGGCTATGGCATTTCAAGGCCCGGAGTTTTAGCCCCAGGGACTTTGTCCCTGGAAAGACACAGGTTACTGTGGCTCTTTTTAAAAGCAGAAACCAATTTATTCACCATTGCCCAGTCCGTTTTACATATGGCACCGGAGCAGGCGTTTTTTAAGCGTTTTAAAAAGCTAAAACACCTCAAATACACTACTGCAGACCTCTACTCTCCCCTTGCTATGGTGAAAGCAGATATCTGTAATTTACCTTTTAAAGATGGGGAATTTAGTGTGGTGCTGTGTAACCATGTTTTAGAACATATAGAAGACCACCAAAAAGCCATTTCAGAACTTTATAGGGTTATGAAGCCAGGGGGTTGGGGCATTTTTCAAGTTCCACAGGAACTCCATAGAGAAACGACTTTTGAAGACAATAGCATTAAAGACCCCAATGAAAGGGCAGCAATCTTTGGTCAATATGACCATGTAAGGGTGTACGGAAAAGATTATGGAAATTTTTTAACTGCAGCAGGATTTGAGTTTGATGCAATAGACTACACCAAGGTGTTGGGCCCAGAAAAAG
>ENA-UOYN01000373-UOYN01000373.1-marine-metagenome-genome-assembly--contig:-NODE-373-length-20811-cov-4.767393_pt1 | contig 20811 bp, 14 predicted proteins | sample MGYA00238176_ERZ767358 | MGnify/ENA primary metagenome ERZ767358 (study PRJEB28950, sample SAMN06266238) | marine metagenome | isolation source: Columbia River Estuary | place: USA:Columbia River Estuary...
AGCAGGGATTGCTGATGTTCTGATAGATCAAGTTGCGTTTACTGAATTATACGATTCTACAAAAACTGCGGCACAACAAATACCAAGCAAGAATAGATTTACATTAAAAGGGGAGTACCAATCTTCAATTAGTTCTGATATTCCTTTAAATGCGCTAAATGTTCCAGAAGGAGCAGTTTCAGTAACTGCTGGAGGAATTAAGTTAACAGAAGGAGTTGATTATACTGTTGATTATAACCTCGGTCGTGTTAAAATTCTAAATACAGGAATTTTAGAATCAAATACACCAATTAAAATTTCTATCGAGAGCAATTCTGTATTTGGATTTCAAGCAAAATCATTGATAGGAACAAGAATAAGTCATCGATTTGGTGATAGATTGAATGTAGGTGGTACTTGGATGAGAATGATGGAAAGACCAGTCACTCAAAAGGTCGACATCGGCAGTGAGCCATTTAAAAACAATATTTTAGGTGTTGATCTTCAGTACAAAACAGATGTACCTTTCTTAACAAAATTGGTCGATTATTTACCAATAATCTCTACGAAGGCAAAATCAACAGTCTCATTTTCAGGAGAGTTTGCACACCTGATTCCTGGGTCTCCACGTGCGATTAATAAGGACGGAACTTCTTATGTCGATGACTTTGAAGGCTCACAAAGTTCCATTGATTTACGTTCAATCACTTCTTGGAAATTAGCTTCAGTTCCACAAGGACAAACAGATTTATTTCCCGAAGCAGCAAATAAGAATTTAACAGCAGGTTTTAAAAGATCAAAATTAGCATGGTACATTATTGATCCACTATTTTATCAAAGCAATAATTTAACACCGCAACACATAATTGATAACCCTTCTCAGCTGGCTGATAGTAGAATGAGATTGGTAAATCAAACTGATATCTTTCCAAATCTGCAACAGCAATATGGTTCAATTCCTAATGTGCCAATTCTTGAGTTAGCATATTATCCAAAAGAACGAGGTATATACAATTATGATACAACTGCAACTGTAGACAGTGATGGTACCTTTACAAATCCAGAATCTCGTTGGGGTGGTATTATGAGGTCATTGACAACCAATGATTTTGAGCAATCAAACATTGAATACATTCAATTTTGGGTCCTAGATCCATTTAATGAGGATGCTGAAAATGTTAATCCGAATGCAAATCACAACGGTGGGGACTTATATTTTAATTTAGGGAACATTTCAGAAGATATTTTACCCGATTCTCGTAAGAGTTTTGAAAATGGATTGCCACCAACAGGAACAGTCATTGATGATAATTTGGACACTACTAATTGGGCAAGAGTTTCGACGCAGCAAGTAGTAGTAAATGCATTTGATAATGATCCTGAATCAAGAGTAAATCAAGATATCGGTTTAGACGGATGGAATAATACGGATGAAAAAATTCATTTTGCCGATTATGTTAATTGGGTTCAAAATAATCCAACAATTAATTCTGATATAAAAGCTAGAATGATCGCCGATCCTTCTGGAGATGATTACACGTTCTATAGAAATGACCAATACGATATCGATCAGTTGAGCATTCTTCAACGTTACAAAAAATACAATGGACACGAAGGAAATTCAGCAACAACTGAAGCTTCTGTTAATTTGAATAAAGAAGGATACCCAACTCAAGCTACGAATTCACCAGATATTGAGGATATCAATCAAGACAACAACTTATCTGAAACGGAAAGCTATTTTCAATATAAAATTTCATTACGTCCTTCGGATATGCAGGTAGGAACGAATTTCATTACGAATGTTCAAACTTATCAAAATGGTAATAAAACGGAAAAATGGTATCAGTTTAAAGTTCCTGTGCGTGATTTTGAAAAAAGAATTAATGGAATAAATGATTTCCGTTCTATTCGATTTATGAGAATGTTCCTTAAAGATTTTGACGAGGAAGTGGTGTTGCGTTTTGCTAGACTTGAATTTATTAGAGGTGAGTGGAGAAGGTATTTTGAAGATTTAACAGAGCCAGGTGAAGGTATTACACTTGATCCTAATTTGACAACATTTAATATTGGGGCTGTTAACGTTGAAGAAAATGATCAAAGAAGTCCGATAAAATATGAAATTCCGCCAGGAATTATTAGAGAGGTCGATCCATCTCAAACATTCCAAAGACAGTTAAATGAACAATCGTTAACATTAGAGGTTTGTGATTTAGCAGATGGTGATGCACGTGGTGCATATAAAAATGTACAATTCGATGTTCGATCATACAAAAAGTTAAAAATGTTCGTGCACGCCGAGGAAGTGATGAAATCTAAACCATTGGCAGATGAAGATGTTACATTGTTTGTAAGGTTAGGGACAGATTTTACGGATAACTATTATGAGTATGAATTGCCATTAAAAACAACAGCTTGGGGATCAACTGTTGATACAGAGATATGGCCAGATGAAAATAATATTGAAATCGTTTTTGATGATTTACTTGGCTTAAAAGTTGATCGAAACGCTCAAATTTCAAGTGGGAATTCTGCAGTTTCATATGTGATTGAATACGAAAAATTAGATCCTAAAAATTCAAATCGATTAATCAAAGTAAAAGGAAGTCCTAATTTACAAGGATTAAGAACGGTAATGATTGGTGTGAGAAATCCGCATAAAAACTCTCATGATAATGACTCTTGGAATGAAGACGGCCTTTCGAAATGTGCTATTATTTGGGTAAATGAATTGCGTTTAACAGACTTTGTAAGTGAAGGAGGTTCGGCTGCTACAGCACAATTGCAAGTTCAATTGGCTGATTTTGCGAATGTAAATATGTCTGGGAATTATTCAGGATTAAATTGGGGTTCTGTAGAAAGTCGTGTTCAAGAGCGCCAAAGAGATGAAAGAATTGGTTTTGACATGAATACAAATGTTCAACTTGGCCAGTTTTTTGGTAAAAAAGCTAAAGTATCATTGCCGTTTTTCTATGGGTATTCATTGGGTCTTATTAATCCAGAATATGATCCATTTAACCCAGATGTTAAATTGAATGATTACGATGCGGCTACAAGAAGAGAGAGAGCCAAATTGGGTCAGGATTTTACTGAAAGGAAGTCTTATAATTTTACTGGGGTAAGAAAGGAGTTAAAAGCAGGGGCAAAACCAAACGTATTAAGTATTTCAAATTGGACGGGTAATTATTCATACTCTGAGGACTTGAAACGAGATTTTAATACAAATTATAATCGTACAAAAACATGGACAGGTGGTTTAAATTATGCCTACTCGTTTAGTCCAAAGTCAATAACACCGTTTGATGAAATAAAATTCTTAAAAAAGTCAAAATGGCTTGCTTTGATTAGAGATGCAAATTTCTATTTAATGCCCAAAAATATTGCGTTTACAAACAGTATGATGCGATCATATAATGAACGTCAAATTCGAAACAATATCGTTCCAGATTATGAGTTTGCACCGGTTTACGTTAAACAATTCAATTGGAATAGGACGTATAATTTAGGTTACGATCTAACCAAAAAATTAAAATTGACTTTTGCTGCAAATAATCGCTCAATTTTTGAAGAGGCGAATGGCCAGGTTGATAAAAAATTAAATATCGGTTATACAGAATTTAAAGATTCAGTTAGAAACCAGATGAGTACCTTCGGTAAAGGAATGGATTACTCTCATAATTATACATTGAATTATTCTCTTCCGTTTGATAAGATTCCTGTAACAGATTGGATTTCAGGAAATGTAAAATATACAGGAACATATAATTGGCAAAGATCTCCACTTGGTCAAAGTGAATTTGGAAACATAATTCAAAACTCTCGCAACATTAATGTTACTGGACAAGCTAATTTCACTTCCCTTTATAATAAAGTACCTTATTTGAAGAAAGTGAATAATGATGGTAGAGGGTCAAGAGGTAGTGCTACTACTTCTCGCTCTACGAGATCGAACATTTCAGATGGTGAAGATAGTAAAGGAAAGGATTCGTCAATCCCAATTGTAATTGAAGAGCCAGAGAAACCTGAGTCAGAAATGACCAAAAAAGAATTAAGACAAAAAAAGCGTAAAGAGAAAAAAGAAGAAAGAGAGAAAAAACGTGAAGGGAAAGTACACCCTATAGCTGGTTTCTTTGCACGGTTGTTTATGAGTGTTAGGAACGTATCTGGAACTTATGCTGTTACAGATGGAACATTGTTGCCAGGTTATAATCAAAATGTAGGGGTACTTGGACATAATGGTAATTTTAATACACAATTATCTGGATTTGTATTTGGTAAGCAAGGGTATGATGTCTTTGGCCGTGAAAATGGATACAGTGTAGCAGGTCTAGCAAATTCTAATGATTGGTTAGTAAGAAACGAAGACCTTAATAAGCAGTTTACAACCACACATAGTGTTAATTCTAGCTTGAGAGCAACATTGGAGCCAATGAAAGATTTAAGTGTTGAGCTTTCTCTAACAAAAACATACTCTAAGAACTCAAGTGAATTCTACCGTTGGAATGAGTCTACGCAGCAATTTGAAGATCAGTCTAGAGTAGATATGAGCACATTAACGTATTCTAATGTTTCCTTAAATTCTGCATTCTCGCTAATTGGTAAAGAATATAAGTCAAGCGTGTTTGATCAATTATTATCTAATCGTGCAGCAGTTTCACAATTGTTGGGTTCTGCAAATAGTAATTCAAACGCATTAAGTTCTGGTTATTATAATGGTTATGGTGGAACGCAACAGGAAGTTGTTATGGGGGCATTCTTAACATCTTACACCGATAGAAAGGTGAATGAAAAAAATGTTGATGCAGTTAAAAATGTGCCTTTACCTAACTGGTCTGTTAATTACAACGGTTTGAAAAAGTTCCCATTCATGCAGAAGTATGTGAAGAACTTCGTTGTTCGACATGCATATAGCTCAACAGTAAGTGTTTCTGGTATGCAGTCAAATCTGAATGCAGCATTTGATGTAAATGGAAATGCAGTGGCACGTGACTTGAACAACAACTTCATCGCATCAATGCAAGTACAGAATGTCGTAATTTCTGAAAGATTTTCTCCATTGATTGGTTTCGATGCGACGTGGAATATTAAGGAACAAGGTTTAATAACTAAGTTTGAATATAAAAAGGATCGCAACGCAACGCTATCTATGAATAACAATCAAGTAACTGAAGTGTTGGGTAGCGAGTGGGTGATTGGAACAGGATACAAATTCAGCAAGGTTAAACTTCCGTTTGACAGAGTTCCTGCGAGTGATTTAAATGTGCGTTTTGATTTATCTTTTAGAGATAATTTAACAGTGATTAGAAAGGTAGTAGAGAATACGAATCAGGCAACTGCTGGACAGAAAGTAGTTTCAATTAAGGCTTCAGCTGATTATAATATGACGAAGTATTTAACATTGCAATTGTATTACGATCAAACTTTAAATACTCCAAAAATTGCTACATCATATCCGACAGGAAATTTAAGTACAGGAATAAGACTTAGATTTAATTTAGCTGGTGTTAATTAATGGAAATAAGAATCGCAAAACCGGGTGATGAACATTCAATTATTAAGCTAGTAAAGGAACTGGCTGAATACGAAAATGAGCCAGATGCAGTTTTTAATACAGCTGAAAATCTTGCTGAAGATCTTTTTAAGAGAAAGTTGTGTGAAGCCTATGTTGCCGAGCTAGATGGTCAGATAGTTGGCTTCGCTTTGTTTTACACCTCTTATTCAACTTGGAATGGCGCTTGCTTATACCTGGAAGATTTATATGTTCAAGAAAAATATAGATCGTTAAAAGTTGGATCAAAATTATTTGATCAAGTCGTTCAAACCGCTAAGGATAGACAAGTACGCAGAATGGATTGGCAAATACTTAATTGGAATAAACTGGCAATCGATTTCTATAATTATAAAAATGCGACCATAGACGATAATTGGGTCAATGGCCGCTTATTTTTTAATTAGTTACAAAAGATCATTCGCGAGATTCGCAAGTTCAGATCGTTCTCCTCTTTCAAGTTTTACATATGAAAACAAGGGTTGTCCCTTTAATTTGTCTACTAAATAGGCTAGTCCATTACTGTTCTCATCCAAATAGGGGGTATCAATCTGATTCACATCTCCTGTAAAGACTATTTTAGTATTTTCACCGGCACGTGTAATTATCGTTTTTACTTCATGTGGAGTTAGATTTTGAGCTTCATCAATGATGAACATGATGTTGGACAAACTCCGCCCTCTAATGAATGCTAACGGGGTAATAACAAATTTTCCACTGTCTTCTAGCTCTTGAATTGCTTTGTGCTTTTTTTCATTCTCACCAAATTGCGACTTAATAAATTTTAAATTATCCCAGAGAGGCTCCATGTAGGGACTTATTTTTTCATTTGCATCTCCAGGTAGAAAGCCTATTTCTTTATTTGATAATGGCACAATAGGTCTTGCCAAGATTATTTGAGAATAGTTTTTGTGTTGTTCTAAGGCGGATGCTAAGGCCAGAAGAGTTTTACCTGTACCTGCGACACCTTGTAATGCTACTAATTTAATATTGTCATTCATCAATGCATTTAAGGCGAATGCCTGCTCTGCATTTTTTGGTTTGATCCCGTATACAAACTCTTTTTCAATGCGCTCTATTTGAAATGTTACTGGATTATAGACCGCAAGTGATGATGTTTTGCCATTTTTAAGGATATAGTAACTATTTGGAGCTTTTTGTTCTCCAAGTATACCATCCTCATCAATTTTACCTTTAGTAAATATTGAGCGAATAACTTCAGCGTCTATATTCTCTATCGTTGTCACACTAGCGGGTTCAGTATCAGCAGAATTAACTTTGCCTGTTTCGTAGTCTTCAGCTCTTAAGCCAAGCGCTTTCGCCTTTATTCTTAAATTAATGTCTTTGGTGATTAAAACAACATCAAATTGAGGCTCCGTTTCTTGAAGGACTAATGCTGAATTAATAATCTTATGGTCATTTTTACCTTTAGCGTAGATGTTTTCAGCATCAATCCCGTCAGGTTTAGTTTGCATAATAATTTTAAAGTCACCTAAGCCTGCACCTAATGAAATCCAATTTTGAAGTCCTGAAGTGCCCGAAAGTTTATCAATAAATCGAATAACTTCTCTTGCAGAAAAATTCTTAGTATCGTTTCCTAATTTGAATTTATCTAATTCTTCTAGTACTGTGATTGGAATCGCTACATTCGCTGTAGTGAATGAGTTGATTGACTGGTGGTCGTGTAATAACACTGAAGTGTCTAGAACAAAAACCTTTTGTTTTTTCTGTGACATAGGCTCGTTTTTTATTTAAGATACTTAAAAATCACTAAAAACTAAGCCAAATATTGGAGTAAGTTGTATACGAAAGAATGTTGATAATGCTAATTATTGTTTCGGCAAGATATTTTTAACAAATTGATCAAGTGGAATCTTGATTCTACCGTGAATGGATTTTGTTTTGGCGGCATCTATATAAAACTCGTATTTGGTGTTCTTCTGTGACCAAACAGCAGAATTAATGGAGTCTTGCACCATTTTTGGGGAAAAAGTGGAGGTATGAAAAATAAGTGTAGAGTCATTAAATTTCATTCCAAGTGGTGGTGAAAATAAAATTCGATATTTAGACCCATCGTTTGTCAAAATTCCTTTTTGAAATAATTTATTTAGGAATATTTGCCCTTTATTATTTAAGGATAGATAAAGGCTAAATGCAGGAACTTGAACGGATTTGTATTTAACAACTTCAGTAATATTAAAATCATCATCTAGTTCAGACTCGATGTATTTTTCCTGAATACTTTGCATACCGCCTTGGCGGAAACTCAGGTCACCAGTCCAGGCATTTATCAATTCTTTTGTCGGGAAACTTATTTTTTTACCGAGTGAAACAAGAAACTTGTATAATGGGTCATTTGGACTTTTTTTAAGCCGTTCAACATCAAGATTGAAATTCACAAAGTTTTCAGTTTCACTACCTTTTTTAAATGCGAAACCTTTATTTTTTAATTTAAAAGCTATCGTATCTTTTTGGTAAAGAGAAGCATTAATCGTTACTGAATTAGAATCATTGGAAATGGTAGCATTTAATGAGCTTACACCATAATCATGAAGTTCTTTGAATGAAGCATAAACAGAAATTGACGATTTTGTTTTTAGATGATTATTAAGATAGTCGCGCCATTTAGGAGGTATTTCATTATGCTTCGCATTTACAACATGGGATAAAGTTTGAGTAAACTTGTCACCATGATAAATTAATAACCAGTTTGACCCATATGAAAAATAAACGTTTTGTTTTCGATTCATTGAAACCCGCTGATCGTTTATAATGGTGTCTTTTAAGGCAACAAATTTTGATAACTTATCAAGACCAGTTGATATTTTACTACTATCTGTAACCATAAGCAAAGTTCCAAAATCAGAAAATTCAAACTTTTCTTGATTCATGAAAAAGTATGCTGGTCGCTGAACATCAACTCCAAATGTTTTACCCTGACTTAAAATAAATTCATGAGACAAGAACTCTCTAAAAGGAATTTTATAATGATATAAACTAGCATTAAAAGATCTAGATAGATCTAATATGGAGCATTTCCCTATAATATCAGCATCAGGTAATCGATCGTAAAATCTGGGGGGCTTTTCTTTAAATGCTTCCCAAGGTCTAAATACCAATAATGCAGTAAGTGCTCCTGCTAATAAAAAAATGAAGGATAATTGCCTATACATTGTTAATTCTAGACTATTTTGATAGTACGTACAAGCTGTTTATTAAATCTAAAATATAAGTTCCAGAATTCGTGAAATCACCATTGAAATTGTAATTCAATTTAAACGCTGTAGAAGCTTTAGTCGTAGCAGAAGAAGTCAAAGTTACTTTACCACTTTTACCTCTTAAAACGTCTAGCATTTCATTTTCCTGTTGTGAGAACAATTCTCTTGGCAACGTTTCTATAGCCTTTCCAAGGTCAGAATAAGCATACATAACACCACTTTTTTGTGCAAATTTAGCTTTGCTTTTAGAAAGACTAGCAGAACCGTATCCTTTTGCATTATTAACTGCTAAATCTTCATCGTTAGTAACAATGAAAAGATTGTTTTGCATGATCAAATACATAGGTACAGAATTAAACATACCATCCTCGATTAACCAATAGTCACCTTTATTTTGAAATTTATCAGTCATTTTAGAAAGACGTTTCATGATATTGCTTGGAATATCATTTCTATCTGTAGAAAACCCTAACGTAAAAATTGGCATATCTTCCATAGACTCTACCCATTCCTCTGTATAGTCAAATGTTTCTTCATCATAATCAAAGATTAATTTTTCGGTTTTCACTTTTCGAATTCCAGAGTAAACCCCAAACATGCTTCCTTTATAAGTGTCAAAAAGAGCATCTTTATTTACAAATTCATCAAAGATTTCAAGTGCCAATAAGTTGGCTGAAATATTTCTATTTGATTCGTTTTCTAAAATTGGCTTGATAACATTAAGTGATTGCTCATATGCTTCACGCAGATTTACATTGTAAGTAAAGAAACCACTGTTGTTTTCTGGGATGTATTTTAATACATTTTTGTCAAATTTTGTATCTGTCAATTTTTGGTAAATAGAACCTAATTTCTCTCCATATTTAACATCTAAATCTAGAACAATCGCTTCATTTTCAATTTTAAGATCACCCATCATTATGTTTCCAGTATATAATTCTTTTATATCAGTAAACAATTGTGGGTAGTAACGTTTCATTTTGTAAAACGCACTGTTTTCTCCAAAATTTCTTGAGTTATCGGTGTAAAAAATCCCTTCTGTGTCATGACTCAATTGCTTTCTAAAATCAGGGGCATTTTTGATTAAATTATTTTTATTAATGAATAATTCATTGCTAAATTCTACAAGATATAATTCTTGCAAAACCATGTCAATAGAATCTCTTAATTCATAATAATTTTTAGTGTTCGGATCGTCAGTAGCTTCTGGCATTTCATCAAACAATTTTGGAGCAGAAGTGTTTTCTTCTATTTCCATTTCATCTGTTAAATTGTACTCTTCTTCTTCCAAATATTCGATTTCTTCTTCTTCGTAATACTCTTCCCCTTCATACTCAATGTATTCTTCATCGTCATACCTGTAGTCGTAATCATCCCAATAGTTGTAAAATGGATATTCGTTACCACGAGCGTACCAAATGGAATCAGTTATTTTATCAACGATTTCAATGTTTGGAGTAACACGGTATAAAATTCCGATGTTCCCTGAAATTGCAATTCTGTTGAAATAAGAGATGTAAAAATCAACTCCTGGATAATTACTCTTCATCGGTGTGTAATCATCAAAAATATCAAACAGCTTGTTTCTGTCATCCACACCAAATGTCAAACCTGTTACTTCATAATTTTCGCCAATACCATTAAAAACATTAAGCTTTTGATCAAAATTAATCCCTAGATCTTTAATTGTTTTACCACGTGTAGAACCATCGAATAATTCTTGCTGAACTTCTTCCATGAATTCGTATTTCACTAAGTCGTCCAGTGAAATTTTCTGTAATAAATTAATATTATTCAAGCTGAAAACAGACACAGCTTGTTTTGGAATTAAATCTTCAGAAAGTTGTGAGAATCCTGAAATTGCTGTGAAAATGGCTAGTGATGTAAGAAGTGATTTCATGAAGTTACTTTAATCCGTGTTAGGGATATTTATTATTAGGTCAAAGTTACAAAAAATTAAGGCTGCTAGTTGGTAGTTTTAACAAGATAAATCATGTTGTCTAACAAATGTGGGTTTTGAGTTAATGAATACGGGTCGGTGCGTATCATTACTGCTTTTTTGTTTTTGGAAAGATTCGCATTTTCGTTCTCAATTCGCTCTATTTCTTTTTCGAAACGCGTAATTGAAGTGTAGGAACCTTGTTTTAGTAAATCACTGTCATTTTTATTGATAGATTGGGCTTTCTTAATTGTGATTTGAGGAACAGATCTTTTCAATGTGTTTTGACTGAAAGAAACCCAAGTGTGATTTAATTCCGGCATCTCTTTTTCTTTACTCTCAGACTTAATTACATTTACAATTGCTGATTGCAGTTGATTTAAATTGTTAAAATCACATGTCACCTTGAATATGAAGTCTGTATAATTAGCATCAAAAACAACATTTGTAATTCCATTTTGTTCTTTTAATTGCTTTACAATTTTATCTGCTCTACTTTGAATCTCGGCAATGGAAGGTACTTTTTTGCCATCCAAACTATCTAAAGCTAGAATTGAGTTAATTTTAATTTTGCTCGAACTTAAATTAATGTGGTATTTAAATGTACCACTTCCATCACCAGAAATAGAGAGGTCATCAATGATTTCGATGCAGCTCGTTAGTGAAAGAAATAGGGTCATTGCGCATAGCAATTTCATTAGTTTCATAAGATGTAAGTTTACAATTCTTAGTGCAAATTTAGTACCATAAATCCATTAAACCTTTCTAAATCTTTTTATACTAACTATATTTGCAAGAAATTAACATTTATGTCAACTGAAAATCGAATTTCGACGAATAAAGCACCAAAACCAGTAGGCTTATATCCGCATGCAAGACGTGTTGGTGACTTATTGTTTTTATCAGGTGTTGGACCTAGAATTGCAGGATCAAATGAAATTGATTCAGATGTTCCAGGTTTAAAATTAGATAAAAATGGCAATTTTATTGAGTTTGATTTCGCTGCTCAATGCAAGAGTGTTTTTGATAATGTGAAAATAATTTTAGAAGAATCAGGTTCTAGTTGGGATCAATTAGTGGACGTGACTGTTTTTCTTGTTAATATGAAAAGAGACTTTGTTGAGTACAACAAAATTTATGCTGAATACTTCAAAGATAATCTTCCTTGCAGAACTACAGTCGAAATCAATTCACTACCAACACCTATTGCAATAGAACTTAAATGCATCGCAACAATTAAATAATTATGATAAAGTTTATTATTCGCTGTTTAATCGCAGCCTCAATTTTAGGGTTAACAATTTATTTATTCGCAAGCGGGTCTTGGGGATGGGGTTTAACAATGATCTTACCATTAGTAATCGTTGGTTTTTCTTTTTTTAGAAATGAGAACATGGTTTTGGCACTTAATCAAATGAGATTAGGGGATACTGAAAAGGCAAAAAAGTACATTAATAAAATCACTGCACCTCAGTTTTTACCTAAGAAACAGCATGCATATGTATTGTTCCTTAAGGCGGTTTTAAATACGCAAGAGTTAGGGTTTGCTAAAAGTGAACAAATGCTTCGAAAAGCGATAACACTTGGATTAAGAACGGGTCAAGATAATGCAGTCGCAAGAATGCATTTGGCTGGAATTTGTGCTCAAACGGGACGTAGACCAGAGGCAGTTTCCCTACTTGCTGAAGCTAAAAAGCTTGACAGTTCTGGAATGATGAAGGAACAAATAAGCCAGATGCAAAAGCAGTTACAAGTAGCCCCTTCTAAAAATCAAATGAGAATGTCTCAAATGATGGGCGGGCGTAAGAAGCAACCTCGACGTTAATGTCAGAAATTACTCAAACGTATACTTCTGGTTGGGATCAATATGAATTAATTGATGCTGGTGGGGGAAAAAAACTAGAGCGTTGGGGTGATATTATTACGATACGGCCAGAAGTTCAAGCTTACTTCAAATCAGGATTGCCTTTTGATGAATGGAATAAAATAGCCCATTGGGAATTTATTCAAGGGAAAGGTCAAACAGGAAAATGGAAAAAGTTAAAAGCTGAAGCAAAGGATTCTTGGACTATAGAATGGGATTCTTTGAAGTTTAAACTTGAGCTAACAAAATTCAAACACGTTGGTTTATTTCCTGAGCAAAAAATTAATTGGGAGTTTATAAAAAAGGGACTAAAGAGTGATAGTCGATTTATAAACTTTTTCGCATACACTGGTGCAATGTCTTGTGTGGCCAGAGAAAATGGAGCGGAAACATATCATGTTGATTCTGTAAAACAATTGATTACCTGGGCTGCAGAAAACGCAAATCTTTCTAATCTTAATGATATTAAATGGGTGCATGAAGATGCCTTAAAATTTGTGAGCAGGTTAGTTAAAAGAAATGAAAAGTTTGACGCAATTGTAATGGATCCTCCTGCATGGGGGATTGGTGCAAAAAATGAAAAGTGGAAACTTGAAGATAAATTAGACGAGCTTTTAAAAGGTGCTAATTTGTTATTAAATCCTAAAGGGAAGTTAATCGTTAATACTTATTCGCCAAAAATTGAGGCGAAACAACTTTATACAGTTGCTTACAAGGTTTTTCCAAACCGTAAATTTGAAGTTACAGAGTTGTGGATGAAAACCAATACAGGTAAAAAGCTTTATTATGGCAACCTTTTAAGAGTTGGCTAAAATTTTATCCGATAAAACCTTACTTAATTTATAATAGCTTTCCTTTGTCCAGCCTCCAACGTGTGGAGATAGAATCACCTTTTCTGATTGGAGTAAATATTCAAAGTCTGGTGTGATTTCTTGTTCAAAAAAAGATTCAAAACTTGATTTTTCATATTCTAAAACATCCAAACAAGCACCGAGAATTTTTGTGGATTTTATTGCTGCTACAAGGTCTGCAGTTTTAATTATTTTTCCTCGCGATAGATTGATAAGGTAGAAGTTATTTAAAAATCCATCAAAAAAAGAGGAATTACCAAAATAAATGGTTTCTTCATTTTGAGGTATATGAAAACTTAAAACAGTTGCTTTTTCTTGTATTTCCGACAAAGTTGCTTCTTTTATTTGATTGTTTGAGAAGCCACTTTTATACTTATCATAAACTAGGATTTCAACATCAAACCCAGAAAGTTTTTTAATGAAAGCCGATCCATTATTACCGTATCCTATAATACCGATTGTTTTACCGTCAAGTTCAATTCCTCTATTTCCTTCTCTGTCCCAAGTCCCATTTCGGATTTCTGAATCTCCTTTGTTTAGGTTGTTGAATAAGGATAAAAGCATTCCTAAAGCATGTTCTGCGACAGCATTCCGGTTTCCTTCAGGTGCATTGTAAAGAGTTATATTTCGAGAATTACAGTAGTCAATATCAATGTTCTCCATGCCAGCGCCAGAGCGAGCAATGAATTTTAAATTTTTACAGTGATCTAATATATTTTTATCTAATGAGAATCTAGATCTTATAACAATACCAATGGCATCTTTCAAAAGGTCAACACACTGTTCCATTGATTTTGCTGACGCATCGATACAGTTATACCCATTAGCTGTAAGTTCTTCATTTAAAATTGGGTGTACGGTGTCTAAGAAAACTACCTTCATTTTAGATGCCTAATATTAGAATACCAATGGTGAAGTATATGAACAATCCTAAAACGTCATTTAATGTGGTTACGAAAGGACCTGTTGCTAGCGCTGGATCAATTTTCCATTTATCAAGTAGTAACGGTATAAGCGTCCCGAAAATTGCGGCGAAAAATATGACTGTTAACAAAGATAAGCTAACGACTAATCCAAGAGCAGGGTTCCCAAAAACATAGGCAATACCGTATATAACAATTGCTAAGAAGAGTCCATTTACAAGTCCTACCAAAGCTTCTTTGGCAAGTTTTTTAAAGATAGAACCGAACATGTCATTTCCTTTGGCCAAAGATTGAACCACGATTGCAGAAGATTGAACCCCTACATTACCACCCATTGCAGTAATTAATGGGATGAAAAAAGCCAAAGCAGGAACTTCACTAATTCCACCTTCAAATCCAGAAATCACTTGTGCTCCTAGGATCCCACCCAACATACCAATTAACAACCAAGGTAGACGCGCTCTAGAGATTTTCCAGACGGTAGCATTTGCTTCAATTTTTTCAGAAATACCAGATGCTAATTGAAAATCTTTATCTGCTTCTTCCTTAATAACGTCAACGACATCATCAATCGTAATTCTACCAACGAGTTTGTTTTGTAAATTAATTACAGGTACGGAAACAAGATCGTATTTTTCCATAATTCGTGCAACATCTTCATTGTCGTCGCTTGTTTTTACGGAGATCATGTTTTTATTTACGTATAAGTCGGAGATTTTCGTTTTTTGGCTCGCAAACAGTAGACTTTTTAGAGATAGTAATCCAACCAATCGATCCTCATCATCAACTACATAAATGGTATACACTTTTTCAACATCTTCTGCTTGACGTCTTAATTCAATAATACATCGGTTAACCGGCCAGTCTAATTTTGCCCTGATAAACTCCTTTTGCATTAGACCCCCAGCACTATCTTCTGCATAGTTTAGTAGATCTACAATGTCTTCTGCAGCCTCATTATCTTGGATATGAGAAATTACTTCTGCAATTTGGTTTTTTGGAAGGTCTGCAATAATGTCTGCGGCATCATCAGAATCCAAATTCTCTATTTGTTCAGCAATTTCTTTGGAAGAATATGTACTAATAATGTGATCTCGAACATCATCGTCAATCTCAACAAGTACATCTCCTTGAGTTTCATCGTCAAGTAGCTCAAACAAGTACGCACCATCTTCAAATTCTAATTCGTCAATAATGCTCGCGATATCAGCGTCGTGGAGCTCTTTTAGTGTGTTTATTAACCATTCATTATCTTGTCGCTCAATTGCAACTTCAATTTTTTCTAAATATTCTTTGGTTAATTCGAAACGCACGGTAGAAAATTTTCACAAAGCTACTAAATACTTTGTAATCATTTAGTTTTGCTTAACATCAATCCTTGATTTAATAGTGGCGTTAAGAATAAGAAGAAGGCAAAAAAGGTTATTCCAGTTTGCGTTTCTAGTGTGTCTTCAGTTAGGTAAGAAAGAAGTATGGTTATGATAAATAGAATTCCCAGATAGTTTTTGGTTACAATTGATTGTCTAATGAAATACAGATGAAAATAAAGGAAGTAAATCAAACCAATAATCCCAAAAGTGATAAATGTGGTTAGATAAGAATTGTGAGCTCTGTTTCTGTTTTCTGTTTTTAGCTTAGATTTAGAATTAACATATTGTTTATTGAATGCATCTTGAACGTCTCCAGCTCCAACACCAAGCCAAAAATTGTTCTTTGCAATAGTCCAGCCATTTTGCCAATATTCAAGACGCTCCAGAAGAGAATGACCATTTGGATCACCGTTGTTGCTTATTTGGTATTGAACGCTGTAAATTCTTGCCAAAACCCCGTTAAAGTTTGGACTAGTATGTCCATTTTCAATGTTTTTCACATCCTCTAATGATAATTTCCTCACTCCTTGGGCGTCTTTTCTATAACCTGATGCGGTTAAGTATCTTATTAAGGTTTGTTCAATAGGTTGCTTTTTAACGTCAAAGCTATCAATGGATATTTGAGACTTTTTTACCCATTCTCTTTCAATTTCAACTTTCGAAATAAAAGCTTGGATTGGACCTTTGGTTTCTGGGTCTATGTAATCTAAACAATGAGAATATGGATTTCCTTCAACCGTTAATTCTGGTAGATTTTCATATTGTTTCGCATCAAGTGTCACAGGTGTTAACAACCAAAATACAAACCAAATAGTTACACTAGTGGTAATTATTGAAAAGAGTGATGCTATTAGTTTATTGTGTTTCCAAATAATTAAGAAAAGGGTTATAAAAATAATTCCAAGCAACGTGATTACTCCTGACAAAACTTGACTGTAATATGTGTAGTAACAGAACCAAATTGCGATTGCTGTAAAAATGAGGCGGTGTTTCTTGTAGAAATGTAAATGATAAAAAACCACAGCAACACCAAAGGAAATCAGAAGGCCAAATCGCACATGAGAAGTAAACAAGGACATTCCTCTTATGTCGTCATATTCAAATTCAAATATAATTCCAGTATAACTTAAATAATTAATTAGCGAAGTGAATGTTAAACTTAATAAGAAACAATTTAGAATAAACTTTAGTCTTTCTTGGTTTGTTATCGGCTTAGCCGATAAAACGATACCAATAATTAAAAGTGGAAGTTTAACTTTTAGATCGTGTAATGCATAGGAAGTATTGGACGACCATAAAAAGCTTATTATATGTAATCCGAAAAAGAACAAGATTAAAAGAAAAAGCTTGTTCTTTTTTAAATTGTTAGTATATGTTTTAAACTCTTTTTCTAAAAGTAGATTTAGTACTAAGAAAAGCATAGAGATTGACATCACTACTTTATTTAGAGGTATTCCAATACATAAGACTGAAACACCCAACAAATGTAGTTGGTCGTGAATGCGTTCTCCGAAGAATCGTTTTAACATAATTAAGTAGCTTGCTTTGTAAACGCTTACTTACCTAAAATAGTATTGTATGATTTCAAATCATTTAGAATTTCAATGGATTTAGATATGTTTAAGTCATCCTTAAAAGCATGTACAGCTCTACCTCGTTGGAAATAGTACCGGGAAATAATTTCATTTTCCAACATTCTTTTAATTTCCGGTTTAAACTTTTCTAGGTCTCTTTCTTTTGATGGAACAACCTTTTCTAAAAGAGCGTTGTATTCTGCTTCTGATTCGTTGAAAAAACCTTCGTCTTCTGCTGTTTCTTTCATCTTTTTTAGCATTTCTTCAGATGCAGTTGAATACGTGAATTCATGTTTTAAAACGTAATCTTTGAATTCAGCATACATTTCATCGTTTAATTCAAATTTATCTGCAGGACTAATCGTTTGATTTTTGTTGTAAAATTCTGTGGCGTAGTTAAAAACCAAATTTTCTCTAAAAATTGTTGCTGTCAAGCGACTGTATTCTTTTAAATCTACAGCCACGTCAGGTTCAATTCCTCGGCCATCTATCACATCTCGTCCATTTTGGGTCTTAAACTTTTTAACAAGTGAATCTGCAATTTCGAATGGTTTTGATCCTTCATCTTTATCGTAATATTCAAGCCTTTGAACACATCTACCTGAAGGTGTATAATATTTAGCTATTGTTAGTTTTATTTTTGATCCATAATCCATATCGAATGTCCTTTGAACCAAACCTTTTCCATAAGAAGTGTTCCCAATAATTACCCCTCTATCTAAATCCTGAATTGTTCCTGCTACGATTTCGCTGGCACTTGCAGAGCCTTCATCAATTAAAATAATTAGTGGGATATTTAGATCGATTGGTTCGCCCATTGTTTTATAGGTTCTGTTTTCTTCAACAACCCGTCCCTTTGTTGTAACAACCAATTGGTTTTTCGGAACAAACATGTTCACAATTCTAACGGCTTCAATTAATAAACCACCACCATTTCCTCTAAGATCAAGAACAAGTTTTTCCATTCCTTCACTTTTAAGTTGTTTAAAAGCGTTGATTACTTCAGCAGAAGCAGTTTGTGTAAAGCTGTTTAACTTAATGTATCCTGTGCCATCTGATATTATTCCAGAATAGGGCACATCTTGAAGTTTAATCTCATCACGTTCAAATGAAATCGTTTTTTCTTCTCCATGATTTCTTTGTACTAAAATGGATACTTTTGTTCCCTTAGGACCTTTTAACGACGATGAAACTTCTTCTGTTGATTTTGACTTCATTGATTTTCCATCAATTTCAAGTATTTTATCTCCGGCTAACAATCCTGATTTCTGAGCGGGATTCCCTTCATAAGGTTCTGATATGTATACATAATCATCCATTTTTCTTATAAGCGCACCAATCCCTCCATATTGTCCTGTTGTCATTAATTGGTAATCCTCTATATTAGATTCATGATAATAAACGGTATAAGGGTCAAGTTCTTTAAGCATAGCATCAATCGCAGTTTTCGACAGGTTGCCAGCTTCAATATCATCCACGTAATATTTTTCTAGATTTTCAAAAATTTGATCTAAAATTTCGATACTTCTAATTACTTCAAATCCATTCGACTGTCCATTAGAAATAAAACTAATGACCGATAGAAATAATGCTAAAAAGAGATGTTTAATAGTTACCATAGGTTATATTGTTTCAGTTAGTTTTTTAAACAAGCGCGTTATTTTTTTACTTAATACTTCAAGTGAAATTTCTTCTTTGGCTGAATATATTAAGAATATTGAAACTGACTTGTTAGAATGTAAAAGATAATTTTGAAGTGCTTCTTTATTTAGTCGAATTGCTTCTTTGCAGAGTCTTTTGATTCTGTTTCTATCATGCGCATGACGAAAAGTTCTCTTTGGCGCAGATATTACAATTTGAAACACCTCTTTTTTTGATTGAAATTCAGGGTTTATTTTTGCAATAAAAGGGTATTCCTTAATTGTTATTCCGTTTTTAAATATCAAGTCTATTTCAGCTTGACTGCAAAGCTTAAAGCTTTTACCAAAACTATGATCAATGTCGTGCATTTCGATAAGGACTTATTCTTTTTCTAGTCGAGGTATATTAACACGCTCTTTTATTATGAAACTAGTCGGAAAGTCAAGTTCGATTCCAGCTTTTATTTTTTCTGCTTCCAATTTTGTTCTAAAGTCGCCCGCTTTTAATATGAAGTTAGGAGCATTAAACTCTATATATGTGTCTACTTTCGGATATTTAGATATGAATTTGGATCTTGCATTATTTACAACATCTTTATTCCCGTCAAATACAAGCTGTATGCGATATCCATCAATTTCAGTTTTCACAGCTGGTGGAATTACAGCACTTTGCTTTTGAACTAATGCATCAATTCGCTGGTCTTTTTTAATAGTTACATTGCCAGTTTGTGAGAATGAAAAATTACAGAAGGCAAGTAAGGCGAGGATTAATTTGAATTTCTTCATGGATGTCATTTCTATATTATGTAAAAGTAAAAGTACTAAATCATTTATCAATCTTTATGCCGAATTGATTAGTTCTTTTGATTATAGTTGTTTTTATTCTCATAACTTAATGATTTGCAATACATTTTTACTAAAGCTTATTTAGAATGATTTTAAATTAACTTTATTCGTGTCAAAATTGTCATAAAACTGTCACGGAATAGGATGATTCTACTAAATTTGTTTTCGTCAAAAAGTGTTTTTTTGACAGTGGACTAACAGTTTTTTACATGAAAATATCTAGTAGTCAGATGTTTAGAAAAATTTACAATTGGTGTCTTAGCGCAGTAACGTTAATGTTCGTAGCGGGCACATTCAATTCTCAAGCTCAGGGTGACGGTCTTTTTAAGGCTAAGTGTGCGACATGTCACCAAGTATTCAAAGATGGTACTGGACCAAAACTATTCGAAGTTCGTAAGAAGTGGCAGGATGGCGGTGCAGCTGATGGATCCATAATTAAATGGGTCAATAATTGGCAAGCTGCTGCAGCATCTGATCCATATGCTCAGACGGTTTCGGCATGGTCACCAACAGCAATGTCTGCTTTCCCGGATTTATCCGAAGAGCAAATCGTTTCAATTTTTGATTGGATAGATTCTCAAGAAGAAGCTGCTCCAGAGGCCGCTGCTGCAACAGGAAGTGCAGGAACAGTTAATGAGGAGGAATCTTCTTTAGGCTGGGTGTGGATAATTATGGGAGCTATTTTCATCGTTATTGTGTTGGCCGTTGGAGGTGTTAGACGTCAATTAAAATCTGCAGCAGCTGAAGCTAATGGAGAGCATTTCGATGTTAACATGAGTTACCTTGATGAGTTTAAGCAATGGGCTTGGTTAAATAGAAAGTATGTTGGCTTAGCTTCGTTGGTAATTGTAGTTTCTGGCGTGGTAATATTGTTTTTGAGTTTATATAGTATTGGGGTAGTTGAAAATTATCAACCTTCTCAACCAATTGAATTCCCTCACTCAGTTCACGCTGGAACGAATGGAATTGATTGTAAGTACTGTCATAATTCAGTAACAAAATCAAAAACAGCTGGTTTGCCTACAGTAAATGTTTGTATGAACTGTCACAAACAAGTTA
>ENA-UOYN01000378-UOYN01000378.1-marine-metagenome-genome-assembly--contig:-NODE-378-length-20616-cov-4.816157_pt1 | contig 20616 bp, 15 predicted proteins | sample MGYA00238176_ERZ767358 | MGnify/ENA primary metagenome ERZ767358 (study PRJEB28950, sample SAMN06266238) | marine metagenome | isolation source: Columbia River Estuary | place: USA:Columbia River Estuary...
CAATATAACTTTCGTAAACATCAGTTACCTTATAGAAGGCGTTAAATCCTCCAAGAGTTCTACCTGTTGCAACAACATGGTGAAGTGGTCTCTCAGCACCTTTTTTAGAAGTGGATTTTACTTCAAGTACGGCTTCGCCGGCATCCATAAATCCATAGGTAACTCTGTAACGAAGTTTTTCTCCAACTGTGTATGAATTGTTTTTAACATAAGGATATGAAACAAAACTTGAACTTGTCATACCGAAAAAAACTCCTATTAGTCCGAATAAATAAATGTACTTTTTCATAAGATATAATTTTATATCTCAGTTATTTGCAAACGTTATGCCAAAAAAACAACGAAAGTTCAATCGAGGTCATTTTCATTGAATGGAATTGATGATTTTGGCAAAAGACTAATTACCACCCCAATAATCCCGTACTAAATTTATTTCGTCAATTGATGCCTTGTGTGCGGTATAGAATATTTCAGATTTACCTCCTCCTAATTTATTGTAGACATGTATTATTGCAGTACCTGAATTTTCTTCAACGATTTCAATACTAACAATTCTTCCTATGGACCATTCTCGGCCTCTTATATAGAATTTAATGGTTTGATTTGGCTCTTCTGAATCAATGTTTAAACCATCAATCTCTCCAAAAATAAATCGTGAATTATTTCTCCATCTACTAGATAAAACAGCTTCTTTACCTTGAATTTGAAGGAAATTTGGAGTGTCATCTGTTTTCCATCTTTGTTGACTGTTTGGGGTCCAAACTTCATCCAGAATATAGAATTTCGAGATTGTAATGTTTTGATTAGTAGTATCAGAATTCGGTGAGTTTTGACCAAACAAATAACTAGATATTAAACAAAGGATCAGTATATTCAAACCTTTCATGGTAGTAATTTTTTAATCTCAACATCAAAAATCATTCCAACATAAAATGTAAGTTATTGATTACTAATCCATAACGCGCTACCTCAATTGGACGTTATTTTAAATAACGATATTCACAATTTTACCTGGCACAACAATTACCTTTTTCGGCGATTTACCTTCAAGATATTTTTGTGTTTGTTCAAGACCAAGAACTTCACTTTCAACTTCTTTCGGATTCAAGGTTCTTTCTAAATCAATAGTAAACCTCATTTTACCATTAAAAGAAACCGGATAAGACACCGTTGCTTCAATTAAATGAGAAGGATCAAAAGCAGGGAAGTTAGCGTAGGATAAAGAACCAGGTTCATTGCCTAATTTCACCCATAATTCCTCGCAAATATGAGGAGCATAGGAAGACAATAGAATAACAAGATCTTTTAAGATTTGTTTATTGTTACATTTTTGTTCACCTAATTCATTCACACAGATCATAAAATTAGAGACCCCCGTATTAAAAGAAAAACGCTCTAAATCGTCTTCCAATTTTTTGATTGTTCTATGTAATGATTTTAACGCTTCTTTTGTTGGCGCTTCATCACTTAATACAAGATTGTTGTCTTGGTCATGAAATAATCTCCATGTCTTGCGAAGAAAATTATGTACACCATTTATCCCTTTAGTGTCCCATGGTTTACTTTGTTCCAAAGGACCTAAGAACATTTCATACATTCTCAAAGTGTCAGCGCCAAATTTTTCTACAAGTTCATCTGGAGTTTGAACATTGAATTTTGATTTAGACATTTTCTCTACTTCATGTCCACATAAATACGTGCCATTATCTTCCAAAACGAAAACTGATGAACCAAATTCAGGGCGCCATTTTTTAAATGCCTCAACATCTAAAATATCGTTATCAACCATAGAAATGTCAACGTGAATAGGAGTGCAATTTCTACCTTCTTTTTTTGAAGAAGAAACAAGTTCTGAGGTTTCATTGTCTCTATAAACGAAACTGCTACGACCCAGTATCATCCCTTGATTAATCATTTTTTGAAATGGTTCTTCAAATGGAATCAGGTCTAAGTCGTAAAGGAATTTTGTCCAAAAACGAGCATATAATAAGTGGCCTGTAGCATGTTCAGAACCGCCAATGTATAAATCTACATTGCCCCAATAATCTACTTTTTCTTTTGAAACAAATTCATTCTCATTCTTAGGGTCTAGGTAACGAAGAAAATACCAGCTACTTCCAGCCCATCCAGGCATCGTATTAAACTCCATTCTATCTCCCTCAAAATGATTCCAAGCTTCTTTTTCTGCTCTTGCCAACGGTGGTTCTCCATCCTCAGTAGGCAAATATTTATCTACATCAGGTAAAGTAATTGGTAAAGATTTGTCGTCAACAAGATAAGGGACATTGTCTTTGTAATAAACAGGGAAAGGCTCTCCCCAATATCGTTGTCTACTAAAAACAGCATCTCTTAAACGATAATTTGTTTGCCCTTCTCCTAAACCTGCCTCTTGAATTTTATGTATGGCAAGTTTTAAGGCCTTTTTAATAGGTAATCCATTTAAAAAATCTGAATTTGCAATGTTTGCTTCCTTTACAGTGTAAGCAGACTCAGAAACATCAATATTTTCAAAAATATTCTTAATTTCTAATGAAAAGTGCTTTGCAAAATCCCAATCTCTTTGGTCTCCACATGGAACCGCCATTACTGCTCCTGTACCATAAGATGCTAAAACATAATCGCCAATCCAAACGGGAATTCTTTCTTTTGAGAATGGATGGATAGCGTATGCTCCTGTAAACTGACCAGAAATATTTTTAACGTCCGCTTGACGGTCTCTTTCTGATTTTAATGAAGCTTGAAGCTTATATTCTTCTATATCTTTTTTAAATTCTTCTGTAGTTATTTGATTTACAAAGGGATGTTCTGGGGCCAAAACCATGAAAGAAACTCCAAAAATGGTATCAGGACGTGTTGTAAATACTTCAATTTTCTCATTAAAATTTTCGACATCAAACTTAACCGAGGCACCCTGCGATTTTCCGATCCAATTTCTTTGTTGATCTTTAATTGAATCAGTCCAATCTAAATCATTTAAACCTGTCAAAAGTCTTTCTGCATATGCTTTAATTCTCATCGACCACTGGCGCATCAATTTTTGTTCAACAGGATAACCACCTCGTTCTGAAAGTCCATTCACAACTTCATCATTGGCAAGTACAGTTCCTAATTTAGGACACCAATTTACCCATGAGTCAGCCAAATATGCCAGTCTGTAGTTTTGAAGTATTCCTTCCTTTTTTACTTCATCAAATGCTTGCCATTCAGCACCGGTGAATTTTTCTTCGCAATCGTGAATAGCAGCTACCGAACCATTCCCATTCGAATTAAAAACATGAACTAATGATTCAATTGATTTAGCCTTGTCTTCAGCAGAGTCATAATAAGCGTTGAATAACTGTTTAAATATCCATTGTGTCCATTTGTAATAATCAGGAGATGAGGTTCTTACTTCTCTGTCCCAATCAAATGAAAAACCAATTTTATCCAATTGATCTCGGTAACGAGCAACATTTTCTTCTGTAGTTATTCTAGGATGTTGTCCTGTTTGGATTGCGTATTGTTCTGCTGGCAAACCAAAAGAATCGTATCCCATCGGATGCAACACATTAAATCCTTTCAAACGTTTATATCTTGCATAGATGTCAGAAGCAATATATCCTAATGGGTGACCAACGTGTAATCCAGCCCCAGAAGGATATGGAAACATGTCAAGAACATAAAACTTAGGTTTTTGGTTGTTTTCATTTGTGCTAAAGGTTTTATTTTCAGCCCAAAATTTTCGCCACTTAGGTTCGATATCTTGAAAGTTATAATCCATGTTTTTCTTCTTAATTTGCTTGCAAAGATAACGAATAGAAAGAAATAAATTTTGATGATGCAGACACCAATTTTTAATTTGATTAAATACGAAGTTTAAAGGATAATTGTATTTTTACTTACTCTATGAAGCTGAATAAAGGATTTCTTGTTTTTATAATTGGTTTGTTTTTGTTTTCAAGCGGCACCTTGTTTGGTCAAAATTCTCATGAAATTCAATTAATTCGTGCAATCGCTTCAGAAAAAAAACCAAAGAAGAAGTTTTCTCGATTAATGGTTTTGGCAGATTATTACAAAGAAAACAATATTGCTAAAGCCGATTCAATTAGTCATGTCTTATTAAAAGAAAGCAGAAACCATGAAGATTCTATTCGATTTAAAGCGTTGTTTTACTATGCTGAGATTGCTCAAATAAAAGGAGATCAATTAGAATATAATAAAACAATTCTTGCTTGTCAGCCTTTTTTAAATACGCTAAATACGGAAGAAGTTCAATTTAAAATTTATCGGCATTTGGGGGCGTATCATTCAAGTAACCTTGAGTTTGAAACGGCAAGTTTTTATTTGAAATTGGCATTAAAAACTGCTAAAAAGAAAAGAGACAATGCTGGTCAAGCGGAAGCAAATGTATACATCGCTTTTAATTTTATGAATGCTAACCAGAAAGATTCATCAATTATTTATGCCGAAAAAGCGATTCAATTTGCTAGAAGAAGTGGAGACAGGTCTGATCTTGCCAAGGCTTTTAATGCTCAGGCTCAGATCTATGAGTTTTTTGGTCAAGTAGAACTAAGTGTAGCTAAGAATCTGATTAGTCTACATTTGGCAGAAGAAATTAGAGATCGCTTATTGCTAGCACAATATTGTAGAGAGATTGGCCAGTCTCAAAAATTGATATTAAACATTGAGGATGCGTTTTCTTATTTTAACAAATCATATGAATATGCACATCAAATAAATGACAATAGACAAATGGCACTTGCTCTGACTAATCTAGCTGCTGTTCAATTGGAGAGAAATGATTATGCTAAGGCGATTGACAATGCCAATAAATCCATTAAATACTTAACAGCGTTAAATGATTATAATGGATTGGGAGAAACCTATAATATTCTTGGGATGGTTTACAAGGAACAAAAAAATTATATGCAATCTTCCTCAAGCTTTAACCAAGCTTTAGTTTATTATGAATCGACTAATAATAAAGAAAAAATTGCAGGTGTTTATCATAATGTTGGTACCATATTTAAAGAACAGGGGAAATACACAAATGCTTTAAATTATCTTAATAGATCAATTGAAATCAGAGAACAGTATGGTTCTAAGAATCAAATTTATCACACCTATCGAACAATTGCAGATTTATATAAGGAAATTAACAAGCCACAAGCATCACTTCAATACATGGAGTTGTATCTAAATTATCTTGATTCGAACACCACATTACAAGCAGCCACAAAAATTGCTGAGTTAAGTGAATCATATCGTTCTGAGCAAAGAGAACGTTTGATTTCTACACAAGCCGACTCACTAAAACGTCAAATACAAGAAAGGAAATTCACAGCTACATCTTTAGAGAACAGTAAGTTAAGAAATAGTTTTCAAATGTATATTATCGTTGCTTTTATGATAATTATTGTTTTAGCTGGGATTATTTTGTTTTCAAGATGGAATCAAACCAAAATCAGACAACAGCAAAGAGAAGCTGAGATGTCTCAACAATTGTTAAGATCTCAAATGAATCCACACTTTATTTTTAATGCAATGTCAGTGATTCAGAGTTACATTTTCGAGAATGATACGGTTAACTCGTCTAAGTTTTTAGTTAATTTTTCACGGTTGATGCGTTTGATTCTTGAAAATTCTCCAAAAGAGCATATTTCGATTAGTACTGAAATGGAAATATTGGAAAAATATCTTCAAATGCAAAAACTTCGTTTCCAAGATAGATTTGAATTTAAAATAACTTCACAAGATGTTTTATTCGATGAATTTTGCATGATTCCACCAATGATTACTCAACCATTTATTGAAAATGCAATTGAACATGGTCAACTGCATACAATAGATAATGGCTTTATAAACGTTGACTTTTCTAAAGAAAACGGCATGCTCATTATATCTATTGAGGATAATGGTGTTGGCAGGAAATCATCTTCTAAAAACAAAAAGAGTTCAGCGCATAAAAGCATGGCCATGGAAATAACAAAACAAAGGATTGATAATTTGAATAAAAAATACAAGGCGGATGGTTTCCTAATTGTAGAAGATTACAATAAAGAGTTGGAAACTGGTACAAAAATATTAATTTCGTTACCTTACACTATTGAACCTAACCTAATCAATTAGCACAATGAAGAAAGTATTAATTATTGACGATGAAAACAGAACCCGAGATTTAATTGCGAAAATGATTGATTCTTTTGGGTTTGATGTTGAAACAATTCCGGAAGGAGAGAGTGTTGAGAGTGGTATAAACGCAATAATTAAAAATAAACCGGACATTGTATTTTTGGATATTCAAATGCCAGACGGAACGGGGTTTGATGTTATTAGGTCGATAGAAAACAAAACATTTGAAGTGATTTTTATTACAGCTCATGAAGAGTTTGCGATAAAAGCAATAAAATTCTCGGCGTTAGACTACCTATTGAAGCCAGTTGATACACTTGAATTAAAAGCTGCTCTTGAAAAAGCAATAATTGCTGTTGATCAGCGAAAAGAAGGTGTGCAGTTTGATGCGTTGCAATCGAACATAAATCCAAATGAAAAGAAACGATTGGTTTTGAAGACACAAGAAAGCGTTCACGTTGTTGAGTTGGATGATATCATTCGTTGTGAAGCAGATAGAAACTATACCTCATTTTTCTTAATCGGAAACAGAAAAATTTTAGTTTCTAAAACATTGAAAGAATATGAAACGTTGTTGTCTGGTCATAATTTTTTGAGGGTACAACAATCTCACCTTGTTAATATCGATTATGTAGATCGCTATGATAAAAAAAATGGTGGAGCTGTTGTTATGAAGGACGGGTCAGAGGTGCCTTTGTCTCCAGCGAAGAGAGAAGCATTCTTCAATAAATTGGAAAACATATAATTCAAAATTCGACGAATCCATCTAAATATTCAAATTTAGGTCAGGTACGCTCATTGTTCCCCTTACAATCAAAATAGATTCTGTATTATTGAAGTAAGAAATAAGGAGAAAAACTATCAGGTCATTTTCTTTAAGTTTCGCTTTGAAAATTTTAAAGGAATACGCTGCTTGGAGAGGCAGTTTCATTTTCTAGTTTGATTAAAGAGTATAACAGTTCTTAATCCTTTAAATTTTAAAGCGTAGTGCTTGCACAAGCTCAAAGTAAATGCCTGGTTTTTTTAGAAACTGTTTTTTAAGGTTAATTCTTTGTTACTACCAAAGAGTTTGTTGTTTACTACACTAAGAAAATTAACTTACTACTACGAAAGAGGAATGATGTATATCATTCCTCTTTTGTATTTATAGCAAATAATACGGGTCTACTTGGCGTGGCGTCATTTTCAAATGGAGCAGTTTGAAGATTTAATAAATAATTACCGTCAAGAATAGCATCTTCAACATAAATAAGCTCTGTTATCGTTCTTTTAAAGTTAGGATTTTCAGGAACTTCCCAAAATGCATGGTGAAACGCTAATTCTCCATTGTCATTCTCGCGGTCTACTGATGGTAAATCAATTAAGAGGTGATCGATACCATGCTTAAAAAGTGTTGCAACGCATTTAACGTCTAAGTATGTTGGGTTTGTAGAGGAATAATTTTTCGATTTTTTATACACTTCGTTTGGGGAAGTTCTGATAATGAGAGCCTCACAATTTAAATCCAGATTATTCAGTTGCTCAGGAGTGATTACAAAATCAATTTGTCCATCATTATTTTTAATTTCTATTGGCTTGATCGTAATTACTTGGGCTTTAAAAAAATATGATGTTAAAACGCGGTTTATTGAATGTACATCTTTTGTAATGTGACCAAGACATTCGGTATGCGTTCCATGACCGTGCGGGTTGAAATATATATCTCTAAAATTAACACTTCCACCTTCTGATACAGAACCGGTATATTGGTCTGTTCTTACAGGTTCAAATTTAGGCTGATCAACGTACCATGCTTTTGGATTGTTAATGGTATTAGAAAGCGGGATTGATATATCTAATGGCATACTTGTGTCAATAAACTTATCGGAATCAATATATAATCTCATAATGACCTAAGTTAGTAAATATGTTGAAAATTATAAAATTATATACCACGGTAAATAAATAAGTATTATATTTGTCAAAAAAAATAGAATTATGAAAATAAAAGGAATTTTAATGGTAGGAGCAGTAGCCATGGCATTAACGTCATGTGTTTCTACAGAAGAAGAAGTTGTAGAAGTAGTTTATAAATTGGATAAAGACGCATCTTCATTAGGATGGAAGGGTCAAAAGAATCCAGAATATTTCCACGAAGGTACAGTAATGTTTTCAGAAGGGGAATTAACAATGACAGGCGATGATATTTCAAATGGTAATATTACTGTTGACATGTCTACCATTGTAAATACAGATATTGAGGATGAAGGTAAGAAGGGGTATTTAGAAGCACACTTAAAGGGACTTCCAGAAGGTAAAGAAGAACATTTCTTTAATATTCAAAAGTTCGCCACTGCTGAAGTTAAAATTAATGGATATGAGAAAGGTAAATTAGACATCACTTTAATTGCCTTAGGAAAGGAAGTAAATGACAAGATTGATGTTGCAGTAAATAAGGACGATAAATCCATTACTTTAACAGGAAAATTTTCTTTAGATTTAGCTAAACTTGATATGCCAGGTATGATGCCGGATCCTGAGACAGGAGAAAAAATTCAATCTCTTGTTGAATTTGATTTAAATTTGACATTAAAGAAGTAAAAACAAATTTTCATTTTAAGGGAGCAAGTTGCTCCCTTTTTTTGTTTCTTTGATGTATGATTTTAAATGACTTTGACGCTGTTATATTTGATTTTGGAGGGGTATTAATTGACATTGATTATGAACTTACAATTCAAGCTTTTGAAAAACTGGGAGCATCTGATTTTCAGCAAAGATATTCTCAAGCGAATCAAATAGGTTTGTTTGATGATTTAGAGACAGGAAAAATCTCGCCTCAAGCGTTTATCAATAAAATGCTTGAATTCTTTCCAAGTGGAGTTTCTGCGAATAAGATCGTATTTGCTTGGAATAGTATGTTAAAGGATGTCCCAATGGAAACCATTGATATACTAATTCGATTGAAACAATCAAAAATTAAAGTTTATTTGTTAAGTAATACAAATGCAATTCACATCGATGCAGCACTTCGAAAGTGGGAAAAAGCTACTTCGAATTCATTTTATGATATGTTTGATAAGGTTTATTTATCGCATGAAATAGGATTACGAAAACCAACGAAAGAAATATTTGACTTTGTGATTGATGACCAACAGCTCATTCCATCAAAAACATTGTTTATTGATGATTCTGTGCAACATATAGAAGGAGCTAAACTAGCTGGGTTGATTACACACCATTTGAAAAAAATTGATCAACTTAAAACACTTTTTTCTTGACACAATTCAATTAACATTCCATGGGTAGACTTAGGATGTAAAAAGGCAATCTTTTTATTGTCAGCACCATCTTTTGCTACTTGGTGTATCAACTGAAATCCATTTGAAATCAATCTATTTATTTCGTCATCAATATTGTCAACTTCAAAAGCCACATGATGAAAACCTTGTTTTTGTTTTGCTATGAATTTTGCAATAGGAGATTCTAAATTTGTTGCCTCTAATAATTCAATTTTTGAATCGCCAATCTGTAAAAATGCTGTCTTTACACCCTCAGATTCAACAATTTCTTCTTTGTAGAAGTCACGCTCAAATAAAGATCTATACATTTTAATTGATGCTTCTAAATTTTCAACAGCGATGCCTAAATGTTCTATTTTCTTAATCATAATTCAAAAAAAAACCCTGCTCATTAGAACAGGGTGATTTAAATATTTTTTTATTTAATTTTTAATAAACTTTTCGTTTACGTTATCAAAATTAATATAATAAACACCTCTTAAAAGGTTACCACAATTTACAGAAGAACCAACACCTTTCTTAACAATGTTTCCATAGGCGTCATATATTTCGTATCTAGTTTCTGCAGGGGCACCATTGGAAACAAATTTAATCTCATCCTTAACTTTTACAGGTGTTTTTGTCACAGCAGGTGTTTTTGAAACAAATTTAACCTCCTTAGATGGACGTTTAGTTCCAGAATGATCCACTTGAACAATTCTTATTGTGTTTTCACCAGAATGGGGAGAAATTTTGAAATCATATGAATTTTCACCGACACTACCTTTACCTGCAACTTCACCAACTGAAACCCATTTGTTCCATCTGTATTGTTCAATTACGAAAGGTAATTTACCTTGCTCTCCAGTCGTTTTCCAATTTACTGTCCCGTCACCAGAAACGTTCATCGAAACAACATTAAAAGTAGATCTAGGTAATAAAACTTCAGGATTTAAAATTTTTGGTTTACAACCATCATGGTGCTCTATTACTATAAACACAGGCTCGCCTATTGCGATATTAAACATTGAAAAATCAATTTCAAAGGCACCCATGCTTGTTCCACCAGGCATGATATCACCGTTCACAGTAACTTTTGTGGCACAATATCCAAAACCTTCATCATCCATTGGATTTTGAACATAAAGATTTTTACCTTGGTATGTCCCCTCTACTGATAATGCTGCTATACCAGCGAAGTTAATCAGTAATAGAAATAATAGTGTAATTAAATTTTTCATCAAATATCAGTGTAATAGAGTATTTCATTTTTTAATTGAAACACAAAAATTATACATATTAAGTGTAATTAATAATAGACAAATATAAAACCTTTTTGTGTTAAATACTTGATTTGTTCAGATTTAATTTAAGATTGGTGATTAATTAGTGTAATTTTTTAAAATAATCAGGGAGTTATTTGATGTAAATCCGTTATTATTATAGTGTTATAATAAAATTTCTTTTTAGATTTTTAGCTAGAAATTTAGTATCCTTGTAACTTAAGACTTGAAAAATTATTCACTATGGCTAAATTATTTTCGGCATTAATTATCCTAAATCTTATCGTTTCAGCCTGTTCGAAAACTTCTAATAAACAGTTTGAATATAGTGGAGGAACAATTACGATGGCTCTTGATAATCAACCGTCTACTTATATAGCTAGAGATGTAAGTGATTATTATTCAGCAACAGTTTTAAATCAAATTTGTGAAGGTCTTGTTGGTATTGATCCTAAAACAACGAAAATTTTACCAAAGATTGCGAGTGAGTGGAAACGAGGAAATGATGGGAAAAGTTATACGTTTACAATTCGTGATGATGTTTTCTTTCATGAACATGCTGTTTTTGAATCAAAAGAAGAACGAAAATTAACCCCAGAAGACGTCGTTAAAACTTTTGAATTGGGTTGTACTCTAAATTCAGATGGAATTGCTCCAAGTCTTTTTTCAATGGTTTGTAAGGACTTGATTAAAGGGGCGAACGAATTCATGTCAAAATCCGCTAATTCTATTAGTGGAATAGTTGTTAAGGATAATAAAGTTACGTTTGAACTAGTTTATGAAGACCATAATTTCTTATATAAATTGGCAAATGTAAACGCTGATATTGTTTCGAAAAAAATTGTTGAAAGTGGTTATGAAACAGATGTAATTGGTACAGGACCATTTGTTTATAATAAATTTAAGGATGGTGAAATACCTAAATTAATTCTTACAAAAAATCAAGATTATTATATTCAGGATGAAGAAGGGAATGCGCTACCTTATATGGATAGTGTTGTTTTTTTATTTCAAAGCAGAAAATTAGCTCAACTCGATTTGTTTGAAGAAGGTCAAACTGATTTTATAATAGGATTACCTACTTCTAGAATAACAAGAATGCTTGAAGGAAGAATAGAAGATTTTAATTCTAAACCACCTAAATTAGTTTTGGCCAACAACGCTTTGCTCGAGTCAAATTTTTACTTTTTCAACATGCTAGATGAGAGGTTTAAAGATCCTCGAGTTAGAATGGCATTTAATTATGCAATTGATAAAGAAGTAATCGGAAGAGAGATTTTAAGAAATCAATATTACGATCTTGGAGATTACGGAATTACTCCGCCAGTTGGAAGAGCGCTAAAGGGATATGATTTTAAGTCTATTAAGAAACAAGGATATTCTTTCAATCCTGAGAAGGCAAAAAAGTTATTAGCGGAAGCGGGATATCCAGGAGGGAAAGGTTTTGGATCGGTTCAATTAAGATTTAATATAAATGATACGCATTCTGCAGTGGCAGATGAATTTTCAAAACAAATATTCCAAGTGTTGGGGATTAACGTGAATATTGATGGATCGACATTTGAACAATTAATTCAAGACCAACAAAATGGAAATGGAGATATTTTTAGATTAGGCTGGAGTGCTGATTATCCAAGTCCAGAATCATTTTTAGCAAACTTTTATGGTAAATCTATTCCAGATGACATAAACGCGCCTTCAATGGTAAACAAGGGAAGGTATAAAAATTTACTGTTTGATCAATTTTTTGAAAAAGCAATTGACGCTCAAAAGATCTCGGATCAAATGTTGTATTTTGCAAAAGCAGAGGCTGAGTTGTTGAAAAACCCTGCTATAGTTCCTTTGTGGTATACCGGGGACATTGAGATTTCAAACTCCTATGTTCGTAATTTACATTTTAATGCATTGAATTACATTGATTTCACACGTGTTTATTTGAAAGAATGGACTGAAGATGAATATCAAGCAAAATTGCAAGAGAACAAAAACAATTAGATTCAAATTTCTTTTCTTATGAAGGTTATCTTTAGATTAACATTGATTTTCAGCAGTGTTATTTTCAATACTTTGTTTGCACAATCACCAACACAAAATGTTCGAGGAAAAGTTTTTGACTCAGAATCAAGGTTTCAACTTTCTGGTGCGAAGATACAAATCATCACAAATGACTCTACCTTAATATTACGAGCTTTAAGTGATTTAGATGGTTATTTTATTATAGAAAATGTTCCTGTAGGAAAACATTCGCTTGTAGCGTCTTATATGACGTATGACACTAAGACAACGATAGTTGAAGTGAATTCAGGGAAAGAAAGCATCGTTCAAATACCACTTCAAGAAAGCTATATTGAGCAGGAGGAAATGATTGTCTCTGCAAGAAGGCGAGGAGAAGTAATTAATGAATTAGCTTTAATTTCTGCTCAACAGTTTAGTGTTTCTGAAACAGAAAGATATCCTGGATCAAGATCTGACCCTGCCAGGATGGCCTCAAATTTTGCTGGTGTAGGTGGTGCGGATGATTCTAGGAATGACATAGTAATTCGAGGTAATTCTCCATTAGGCGTTGTTTGGAAAGTTGAAGGAATTGATATTCCTAATCCTTCACACTTTGCTATATCAGGTAGCACAGGAGGGCCTGTTTCTATTTTAAACAATAAAATATTGGCAAATTCTGATTTCTTCATGAGTGCCTTCCCTGCAGAATACGGAAATTCTACTTCTGGAATTTTTGATTTAAAATTGAGAAACGGGAATAACAATCAACATGAATTTACAGGACAATTTGGCTTTTTAGGAACTGAGTTAATGGCTGAAGGTCCATTAAGGAAAGATGGAAAAGCAAGTTATCTTGCTATGGGACGTTATTCTACATTGAGTTTGTTTCAAAAAATCGGTGTCCAATTAGGTACTGATGCTGTGCCCGTATATGGTGATGGTGCGTTTAAGTTTAATTGGCAGCTAAAAAATGGAGGGGCTTTGTCTCTTTTTGCAATGGGTGGAGCAAGTGATATTGCAATCGTAATTTCTGAACAAGCTCCAGATTCTGAGGAACTCTATGGTGAAGGTGATCGTGATCAATATTTTGGAACTTCTATGGGAATTGCAGGATTATCTTATAAAAAACCATTGAATGAAAACACTTATTTGGCAGCGACAGTGGCTTATTCATACGAAGAACAGCATTCACACCATGATTATTTAGCGAGAACGCCAAACTTTTTAGATTCGACAATTAGCATTGATTCTATTTATGCGATGATGGGTTATTCTTTTAAAACAGCAAAAGCATCGGCATTCACAAGTATAAATCATAAATTGAATAAAAAACATTTGATTAAGGCGGGAATTAATTTTGACATGTATATGTTTGACATGCAAGATTCTGTCTTAGATTTTACGCACACAAGCTTTATTAATCGATGGAATTATAAGGGGACTTCAGCTCTTATTCAACCGTTTGTTCAATGGAAATGGAGGATTACTGAGAAAATGGCATTTACAGCAGGGATTCATAGTCAATATTTCTCTATGAGCAATAGTGTAAGTCCAATTGAACCTCGCGTTGGATGGAGATTAAACTTAAAGAACGGACAGGCAGTCTTTGCTGGTGGAGGAATGCATAGCCAAACTCAACCGATGTACACCTATTTGTATCACCAGTTAGATTCTTTAGGTAACAAAGAATATCATAATAAAGGGATGGATTTTACACGAAGTCTGCACACTGGAGTTGGTTATGAAAAAGCATTTAAGAGAAGTTTGAATTTAAAATTTGAGACTTACTTTCAATATTTGTACGACGTTCCTGTTACTGTGGCTCCATCATCTTTTTCTTTGATTAATATGGGAAGTGGTTTTGCCCGATTTTTCCCAGAACCTCTAAAAAACACTGGAACAGGGATGAATTATGGTGCTGAACTTACTGTTCAAAAGTATTTTGACAAAGCGGTTTTCTTTTTGTTTTCAGCAACAGTTTATGATTCAAAATATGTTGGCAGTGATGGTATTGAAAGAAACACATCTTATAATGGAACATATATCGCAAATGTTTTGGCAGGGAAGGAGTTTAAAATAAATGATAAGCAATCAATCTCGCTTGGAATGAAAGTAACTGTTGCTGGCGGCAAGCGTTATGGATATATTGATACAGCCGCAACTAACCTACAACAAGAATTAATTTTTCTTGATAATGGATTTAATGAGCGTCAGTTTAAAGATTATTTCAGGTTAGATACTAAGATAAACTGGAAGTATAATGCAGCGCGTGTTACACACGAAATCGGGTTAGATTTGGTTAATATTACAGGGTTATTCGGAACGAGAAACTTGTTAAGCTTAACTTATGCACCTGATTTGTTTAATCCAGCAGCAGAACCAACGGCAGAAAAATATCAGTTGGGATTTTTGCCAATCTTTTATTACAAAATTGACTTTAGAATAAAGGGGAAAAACTAGTTATTAATAATAATATTAATATTCCCGTTTGGCCGATTTTCAGTAAATCGCATGCCATACTTATTTACTAGTTTTTGACAATTTTCTGGAGACAAAGTTCCATCAATATATAAGTTGTTCTCATAAATAAACTTTACAAGTCCTTTTTGTGTCCGATTTTCAATTTCGCAACGGATGGATAATTCCGGAAAATAAAAATCAAGCCATCTTACATATCCTTCAGGATTTGCCTTTGTGATTTGCTTCGGATCTTTATAGCTAATGTAAGCGATAAAGATTTCCTCGTTTTCGGAGTTAACGTGCTTAATGGAAATTTCATTCCCCATATTGCGTCTATCTACATTCAGAAAAGTCTCATCATCTATAGTTGCGATATTGTCTTTAATTTTAACTTTTTGAGCAGTACAGATCCCTGAAAATAAGACTGATACAACAAAAATGATTAAATATTTCATGATTTAAATTATAGTCGATTACTAATCATTTAATTTTAATACCGCTAAGAATGCTTCTTGTGGAATTTCAACTCTACCTACTTGACGCATACGTTTTTTACCTGCTTTTTGCTTCTCAAGTAGTTTTCTTTTTCTTGAAATATCTCCTCCATAACACTTCGCTGTAACATCTTTACGCAATGCCTTAATTGTTTCACGCGCAATAATTTTTGCACCAATTGCAGCTTGAATTGGAATTTCGAATTGCTGACGTGGTATTAACTCCTTTAGTTTAACACAAATTCGTTTTCCTAAATCATACGCGTTACTTCTATGAACTAAAGCCGAAAGTGCATCAACTTGCTCAGCGTTAAGTAATAAGTCCATTTTAATAAGATCAGAAGTCTTATAACCAGTAGGGTGGTAATCAAAAGAAGCATACCCTCTCGAAACAGTTTTCAGTCTATCGTAAAAGTCGAATACAATTTCACCCATTGGCATTTCAAAGCTTAGCTCAACACGGTCTTGTGTTAAATAAACTTGATTGGTTAATTCACCTCTTTTTTCAATGCACAATGTCATAATTTGACCAACGTACTCCGATTTTGTAATGACTTGCGCTTTAATGTATGGTTCTTCAATGTGATGCATTGCAGACGGATCTGGCAATTCAGACGGATTGTTAACGATTATTGCCGTTTCTGGATCCTTGTTCATGAATGCCCAATAAGAAACGTTAGGAACGGTTGTGATAACTGTCATGTTAAATTCACGTTCCAATCTTTCTTGGATGATCTCCATGTGAAGCATTCCAAGAAACCCACATCTAAATCCAAATCCAAGAGCTGCAGATGATTCAGCCTCAAAAACCAATGAAGAATCGTTTAATTGCAATTTCTCCATAGAATAACGAAGTTCTTCATAATCCTCCGTGTCAACAGGATAAATTCCTGCAAAGACCATCGGTTTTACATCTTCAAATCCCTTAATTGCATTCTCACATGGATTTTCGGTAGTCGTTATAGTGTCTCCAACTTTTACTTCAGCGGCTTTTTTAATTCCAGAAATAATGTATCCAACATCACCAGCTCTAACTTCTTTTCTAGGTGAGAGGTCCATTTTTAAAATACCAATCTCCTCAGCATTATAAGAACGACCTGTATTTAAGAATTTAATCTTTTCTCCTTTTTTAATAACTCCATTTTTCACTCTGAAATATGCGATGATACCTCTAAATGGGTTGAAAACAGAATCAAAAATCATTGCTTGTAATGGCGCATCTTCATCTCCTTTTGGCGCTGGAATTCGATTTATAACAGCGTCTAATATGTCTTGTACTCCCAAACCTGTTTTTCCAGAAGCAGGAATTACATCACTTGGATCACAACCAATTAATTCAACAATTTGATCTGTAACTTCATCAGGCATAGCACCTGGCAAATCCATTTTATTTAAAATTGGAATAATTTCTAAATCATGCTCTAACGCTAAATAAAGGTTAGATATCGTTTGTGCTTCAATTCCTTGAGCCGCATCAACGATTAATAAAGCACCTTCACATGCAGCAATTGATCTTGAAACTTCGTAAGAAAAATCTACGTGTCCAGGTGTGTCAATGAGGTTAAGAATGAATTCTTCTCCATTGTGATTATAATTCATTTGAATTGCGTGACTCTTTATCGTAATTCCACGTTCACGCTCTATATCCATATCGTCTAGCGCTTGGTTTTGCATGTCTCTATCAGAGATGGTACCAGTAGTTTGTAATAATCGATCAGCAAGAGTGCTTTTCCCGTGATCAATATGCGCGATAATACAGAAGTTTCGTATGTTTTTCATCTTAAAAGGCTAATAATTGACTTAGCGTGTCAAAAGTACGTCAAAATAATGAAATTTAAATGCCAATTTCTATCAAAACGCAATTGCATTGCGTAGAAGGGGATAATTTAAAAACTTCTATAAAACATGAACGGGAAAGACTGGCATCCTTCCCGTTCAAAACCTAAACTACTACTACTTATGAAAACTAACTTCTTAGTTTACTTTGTAATAACAAATTGTGTGCCATAACAATTATTAGTAAACCAATTCCGTTGTATGTATAAGACGTAATTACATTTGATTTATTGTATGCACGCATTGTTTTTAACATATTTTATCAATTGAAAATAAATTGAAAAGAGGTTATTTTTTAATCGTTTGATTTTCAAAGTGTAAAATAATTGTCTGCAAACTAAAAAAAAAGCACTCGAAAGTGCTTTTTAAAAATTGACTATGAAAATTAAGGTGTGTAGGTGTCAGCTTCAATTATTCTTGTTGCTACTTCATTAATTAATGATGACAAAGAGTTATCAAAAGCTGTTGCACTACTTATAGTTGTATAGCCTGTTTGTTCGCCATATGTACCTGTAACATATGGTTGTATTAAATTGTGGTATTTTGTGAACTTAGCATTGAGGTTTGCAGAAGTATATGCACTTGTGATGAAATCATCAATGTAATTATCATATCTTGTTTTGTATGTTGCATCGTCATAAATGTATGAAATCATTGGCCAAGCTACATCTCCATTTGGGCCTAAAGGTGTAGTCGCTAAATTCGCAAAATCAAAATCTAAAATGGTACTTACAGCACCAGGGCCATTAGAAAAAGCTTCATTATTATCCCATGGAATCCAAATTAGTTTATTCGATGAAGGATTGTTGTAGAGGTAAAAATTATGTGTCATTTTGCCATATGTGTCCCAATTTTTCATTGTCGTATTCGCCGCAAGCCACTTTAAATACTGATTCATATCAATGGTGCTTTCTAGATTGGTTCTCCAAAGAGAAGGGTTTACTGTTCTATTTGTAGACAGAAGAGCTGAGACAAATGAACTTATATCGCTAAGGTCTGCTCCTTCATTCGTTTTATTTGGAAAATAAGTTGAAGTAATTGCATTTATATCATTGAATTGACAGCCTGTTCCATCTGGCTTGTAACAGTTTCCGTAACTACTCCCAAATTGAGCGTTTAACATTGGTGTATCAAAAGCAACTTCAAGCATTGTATAAAGTCCGAAATAAATTGGTCCATCTCCATAATCAATATAAATCCGGTAAAAAGCAGTTCTTGGTGCAGGAACACCAAATTCACGAAAGACATCTGCAGCAATTTTTTCGTGCAGTTGAGAATCGTCTTTAAAGTTACTTGAAAGTGATAGTTGAGTGAATCCGTAAAATGTTTGTCCGTTGATGTTTGGATTTTCATTTTCAAAATGATTCATTTCAATTCTAAAGGGCAATTTTTTATTTCCTTGAGAATAACTTGAACTGAGAGATGAATTACCTTTATAACGTAACCCTACATCATACCATTGTTTTCCATTAAAATACATTTGTGCTGGAACATAAATAGGACTCTCCTCACTAAAAGTCATTCCACCACCACCTCCAGGCCCTCCAGGTCCCCCGGGCCCACCTGTTGAGCTCATTAACGAAGCTAAATCTGTTTGCATCGCATCCCAATATTGTCGTTCAACTACGAAATCCAAACGCATCACTTCATCTTGGTTAAAGACAATGTTATAATTTGGGGTGGCTCCGTATCCGTGAGTTTCTGCTGTCCAATCTGCTAGATCTGAACCTCCTTTTATTAGCTCTTCTTTTCTACATCCTGTTAATGCTAAAGCGCTACTGAATGCGACAAAACATATCGTTTTTATTGTGTTTTTCATGGCTTAAAAGTTGAAGGTTAAATTAAGTCCAGCAATAAAATAGGTCGCCGGAGTATTGTAAACTAAAGGGAATGATTTGAATTCTTTTTCAATGCGATAGAATCCTCCTAAAGACATAAGATTATTGATTTTATAATTTGTGCCGAGTGTGAATCTTATTTTTTCGAATCCATTTACTCTCGAAGATTCAATAATCGGTTCTACGTAGGATACTGCATTTAGAGTTGTTGTATAAAAACTTTCAATTGCTAAATATGGATCTAATTTCCAGTTTTTAATGTTGTAATCAAGTTTTATTTTTAAGCGAAATTTTGAAGTTGGATTTAATAGATCATCCTTGGAAGATGAAAATTCCCGTTGGTTTTGATAGCGAAGTCGGTAATCAATTTTCAATTGATTAAACTTATGACCATATCCAAGGTCTACAAAAAATCGATTTTCATTTTTATATCCTGAATTTGTATTGTTTCTGATATACCTAAAGCCACCGCCAGCTTCAAAGTTCCCATAAAATTTATAGGACGCTTCTAGTTCGGTAAAATAATTATTGATTCGTGTGCTATTATCGTTGAATCGAAACTCTTGATTTAAACCAAGTTTCAATTTGTTGTCTAAAAACGATTTTTTTGCAGATACACCTGTCCATAACTCAAAATCTCTAACAACGGTTGAATCTTGGGCAATTAAAGGGGAGCCAATAAAGGCGATATAAATACATAACAAGAACTTCTTCATAGGCTAATTTGTTTGAATAAATTATGATTCTATTCTATTAGTAGCCTTTAAGATAAAAAACTTGCGCTAGATTATTTCCATCTTTTTAAGAAGAAAGGATGCATTCATATTTTGACATATGCCATTTTTAAAAGTATAGTCGAAAAACAGCTCGTTGTTGATTATTTCAGCATCAAAATAATGGTTTTTTATTTGAGTGAATTTAGTACTAAGTGTACACAAACTTAGATCGTGTGTGGCGATTAGTCCTGTTGCATTGCTATTAATTAGTCGCTCAACAAATAGAGCTGACCCCTCAGCTTTATCTTTACTATTGGTGCCTTTTAATATTTCATCAAGAATAATAAAATATTCATCTTGTTCAAGTTGAGTAACGATATGCTTTAGGCGTTTAAGTTCAGAAAAGAAGTACGACTCGTCATTAAGTAATGAGTCAGAAGTTCTCATACTAGATATAAGTTTTAATGGGCGATATAAGAAGCTTTTAGCCGCGACCTTTAAACCACAATTTGCCATAACTAAATTTAAAGCTACAGTGCGTAAAAAAGTAGATTTACCTGCCATGTTAGCCCCAGTTATTATGATAAAATCAGTTGTGTTTATTTGGATGGAGTTTGGAATACTTA
>ENA-UOYN01000386-UOYN01000386.1-marine-metagenome-genome-assembly--contig:-NODE-386-length-20386-cov-4.217845_pt1 | contig 20386 bp, 26 predicted proteins | sample MGYA00238176_ERZ767358 | MGnify/ENA primary metagenome ERZ767358 (study PRJEB28950, sample SAMN06266238) | marine metagenome | isolation source: Columbia River Estuary | place: USA:Columbia River Estuary...
TGACTTATTTAACATACTTAATTTTAACTTTGATCAGTAAATATCAAGTACTAAGAAGAATTCATTTAGCATAAAAACGTAATTTCATGTTGACATCAGAACACATCAATTTCTTTAAACACCTTCTCAAGGAAAGAGCTTCAATTGAAAATGAACAGTTATTGATTCACAGTAAAGACGAAACTGAGGATATTTCAATTCTCCCAGGAATTGTTTTAAAACCCAAAAATGTTGATGAAATATCAAAAATATTAACTTATTGCAACGAACACAAACTGCCTGTAACACCTTCTGGCGCTAGGACCGGGCTTAGTGGAGGAGCTATCCCATTAAAAGGAGGCATTGCTTTGTCGATGGTAAAATTCAGTCGCATTCTAAACATCGACGAAGACAACATGCAAGTTACGGTTGAACCAGGTGTTATTACGCAGGTTCTTCAAGAAGCGGTTAAAGAAAAGGGGCTTTTCTATCCTCCAGACCCAGCGAGTAAAGGAAGTTGTTTTATTGGAGGAAATGTGAGCGAAAATTCTGGAGGACCAAAAGCTGTTAAATACGGAGTAACAAATGAATATGTTTTAAATCTTGAAGTTGTACTTCCAACTGGAGAAGTTATTTGGACTGGAGCAAATGTTCTTAAAAATGCAACAGGTTATAACCTTACACAGTTAATGGTAGGCTCTGAAGGAACACTTGGAATAATTACCAAAATAGTTTTAAAACTAATCCCCCATCCAACAACCGAATTATTAATGCTTGTTCCGTTTTTCTCAGCTCAAGATGCATGTACAGCTGTTGCCGCAATCTTCAAAGCAGGAATTACTCCGAGTGCTTTGGAATTTATGGAACGAGATGCATTGCTTTGGACACAAGACTTCTTGAAAGACAATTCCATAATAATTCAAGAAAATCATGCGGCCCATTTATTGATTGAAGTTGATGGCTTTAATCAAGATGTATTGATGGAAGAATGCACTAAAATAATGGATGTTCTAGCACAATTTGAAACAGATGAAATCTTATTTGCAGATTCAGCCTCACAAAAAGACAAACTTTGGCGACTAAGACGAACAGTAGGAGAGGCCGTAAAATCACACTCTATTTACAAAGAAGAAGATACTGTTGTCCCTCGATTTGAATTACCCAAATTATTGGCTCACGTTAAATTAATCGGTGACAAATTTGGATTTAAATCCGTTTGTTATGGTCATGCAGGAGACGGAAACCTCCATGTTAATATCATTAAAGGTGAATTAACCGATGATCAATGGGAAAATGATTTACCAATTGCCATTGAAGAAATATTCAAGGAAGTTGTAAAACTTGGTGGGACGCTTTCAGGAGAACATGGTATAGGGTTAGTTCAAAAACCATACATGCCTCTAGCATTTAGCGCTAAATCACTTAATTTAATGAAGGAAATAAAAAAGGTGTTTGATCCAAACAATATTTTAAATCCTGATAAAATATTTAATTTTTAAGGAAATCTAAATCTCCAGCTTTCATTTTGTGATAACCACGACTTAAATATGCAAGCATGATTCTCATCGAATCAAAAGCTTCTTCAGATTCAGCGCTAATTTCTTTCTTCTGTAGCTTTAATAAAAGTTTCATATACATTGCCTGAAAAGCCATTTCGATATGGTTTGCCTGTTTTTTATCCGATTTCTCTTTAAATTCATCTAAAAACGGAACAGCTCTTTCATATACATCCGTATATTTCACATCTTTCGTAACATTCAAAAGAGTATTATGAAGGTAATTTAGTTCCGCCATTATTTCACTAAGAGAAACAATATGACCTTGCTTTTCAGCTCTACTCGACTTCATTTCATCAATCAAATTAAGCAACCAAGATCTGTATTGACCAATAAAAGATGCATCAGGTAATTGAGGTTTCGCGTAATTTTCAATAATTTGTTCTACATCGAATTTATAAGCTCGAATAATATCTTCCATCTGGTACATATACAAGATATATTCAGCAATATTTTCTTTCAGTTTTTGTTGAGAAATCAGCATGTTTAATCTTTAATATCAGCTTCAATTTCAGCCTCCTTTTTATTCATAAAATCGATAAAAGCTTCAGTCATATCAAAACCGCCATCAACATATGTTATTTGGCCTCCCTTTGCCTTTGATAAAAACAATTTTATTTTATTTTTCTCAGAGAACTCCTGTCCATAAGCATCAATTTTATTCATCAATACTTCATTCGCTTTATACTGTTCCTCTTCGAATTTAGCAAATTCAGTTTGTTGAAGCTGCATGATAGCCTCTTCACTTTTTCGCATTTTAATTTGATAAGCATCTACTTGATTTTGAGACAGCGTATTCATTTTCATACCATTTTGCAAGGCCATCCCTGCAGTTTGATATGCTTTTTCATGCACAGAAACCTTCGCGTCCAATTTTGCTTTTTTATCTGCCAATCTTTTTTGAGTTGATTTATAAAAATCAAATCCTGTAGCAATACTATCTGAGACGTAATAACCAATTGTCATCCCACCTACACTTTTAACCTGCACATTAACTGGTGCTTCAACCTTTTCTTTTTTATCACCACAAGATGACGCAATAATTAAAACTCCTACAAGAGCTGCTGTAATTTTTAACATAATTAATTTTTATTTTTAAATGCGGCTTCCCAGTCACTTCTCATATCAACAAAACGTTTTAAGGTATTTGAAAGAAGCTCTGGCGTTATCATACTTTCAACTTCAGAAAGACTTAACACATCTGTTTCACCAATTTTAAATGACTGTTCAAATTGGCCAAGTTCAATTTTCACAATATACTTAGCATTGTAATGGAATATTTGAATTTTATACCTTTCATGCTTTATATCTTTAACTAATCTCATTAGTAAAAAAATAACAGAAAATTAGAGTTCATTTCAAAAAAAAACACCCATCCGAAGACAGGTGTAAAAAAAAATATAAAAAAAATTAAATTGCTAACGCCAATTCCGGCTCAACATAAGACTTAAACTCAAATGGAACTTTAACCATATAAGCATAATCTTGACCAACTTCATACATATCCTCATCTGATTCTCTGTATGACCAAACAACAATAACATCTTTATTCATGTTAATTAAATCATTCAATTTATATAACAATGCTAAAATTCGTTTTGAAGAAGTAACATTAAAGTACTCCAAATCTATTTCAAACGTTGTCAACGAATGTGAATTCATCATATACTCATCAAACCACAACAGTACTTTGTACCAAAATTCATCTGGATTATCTGGAATTGATCTTCCTTGAATTCTCATAACACCTTGATCAGCATTAAAGTCAATTAATGGAGTTAAAGCTGTTCCGTCTATAAATAAATTGTTCATGTAAAAGCGTCTAATTCTAGTCTAAGATGTAATTTTTTTTTTAATACCTATGCATAAATTCTACCAATACTTAAAAACATTCGACAAAGACCTCAAAATAATGAACTAAAATCTAAACAAACACTAAAAACCCACCTTTAATCACTCAACGCTACCGTATACTCAACCAATCGTTCAATTGGTCTTTCAATAAATTGATCAATAACAATGTTTTTAACGGCAAAAACCTCCAAAATCAGTGAAGAATTATAATACCCATAACTTCCAATTAAATCAATTGTTTCATTCGTTATCTGGCCAAATTCTTTCGTTAAAAAAAGTTCAATATTGGTTTTATGATACGCTTGAAACTCTTTAGAAACGGACAATAACAAAGCTATCTCAGAAATCCTTGATCTATCATCTATTAAATCAATATTAGCAGAAATAAAATCAGGACAATTCTGTATAAAATCCTCTTTTTGATTCGATGTTAATCGTCCTTTTACAAAATCTGTAAAAACAAGCTTACCAAAATAATATCCACTGCCTTCATCACCTAACCTATACCCTTCTCCACCTTTAATCCAACAAATTTGATTGTTTTCAAAACCAAACAACACTGAACCAGTCCCCATAATTGCAGCAACCCCTTTACTTTTCATCGTTGAATTCGCTGCGGCCAGTAAATCAGAATGAACAGAATTCTTTTTAAATCCAATCTGAGTTAATTTAGAGGCTAGGGTATTTTTATTCGAAATGCTATGACAACCAGCAGAATAAAGAATAATTTCCATCTCATACAATGCTTTCTTATCCCAAAAGAATTTAATTCGATCCCAAAAACTGTCGTTCCAGTTATTAGGGTGATAACTCTCCGTTTTAAAATCAGAAATAACACTGCCATCTTGGACTATCCTCCAATCTGTTTTAGTACCACCGCTCTCACCAATAATAAAACTTTTCATTGAACTAAATTACAATAATATTCGTGTAGATTGTTTACTTTTAACCAATGTCAGAATTTCTTTCACAATTTCATTCACTGCGTGAATTAGGCTCTCAAAAACGAAGGAAATTTGGTCGTGTTTATTATGGGATATCTAAAGTATCTCAGCAAGGAATTGTTATAAAATCGATTACTAAAACACCCAAGAATTCTGTTGCAATTGCTCAATTGCACAATGAAGCCAATTTCAATTTTGACTTCCAAGGCTTACCTTCAGGCGTTGAGTTATTCGAAACACAAGACACCTTTTATCTTACAAAACCATATATAGCAGGTATTACTATAGATCAATACTGGAAACAACTAAAGAAAAAAAATAGGATACCCTTTTTAAAAACCTTTTTAGAAAAATTAAGTCCAATTTTAACTCATTTGGAAACAAATTTAATTGTTCATGGCGATATAAAACCCGGGAATATCTTAATAAAAGAAGATAACAATATAGAATTAATTGATTTTGGCTTAGCCACTAAAACGGATCAAGAAAATAAAAGAAAAACACTTTTCCCACTAGGCTTTGCAGCACCTGAATTGATATTAAACAAATTGGAAATAGCCAATTCGACAACAGACATCTATGCATTGGGAATTACAATTTGGCATTTATTTACGAATGAGATGCCCCTTTCTCATCCAAACCCAAGTATTTATACCAATCTTTTACTCAATCTAGATTTACCAAAACATTCAGCTATTAATAAAGAAATTCACGCTATTCTTTTGAAAATGACAGCAAAGCACCGGTTTCAAATACCTCCAAATAAAATGAGCGAATGGGAAGTAATAAACCTACTTAAAATGGCAATGTTAGAAAGATATCAGCACATTGATGCAGTATCAGAAGCCTTTAAACAGATCCCTGAAAAGAAAAATTTCTACCAAAGAATATCTTTACGATAACCAATATTTACGTTAAAAAGTAATTGGTTGTATAATTCACCTGAAACACTTGATGTACTCCCTTGAGCAAAAATCATATAATTCATACCACAATCAAGATAAAAAGTACCGTATGGAGGATTAGAATATTTCACACCACCATTCAGACCAAAACCTAAACTAAAGATAGAACCTTCCATTCTAGAATTGGGATCTAACTCATAAAGAGACTCATCAAATTCCGAATAACCAACTTTTACCTTGTTAAAAATCAGTGCAACATTAGTCCCTCCATATCCAGCAAAACCATAATCAAAACCATTCCCTAAATAATAACGAGTTCCACCTTCAATAATATTATAATTCATAGAAGGAAGTGCAGAAACATTTAATGAATATGGCGATGTTGTGAAGTCCTTCGCTACAGCAAACACACCGATAGAATCAGCAGCATTTTGCTTGAAATGATGTGTAAATCTACCATATAATGAAATCGCATCATCCCTAGGGATTTCAACTCCAACATGAAATCCACCCCATGGCTTAGGAGTTCCAAATCCTTTTAGCATGCTACCACCAGCACTAAAACTTACTTGCGCATTCAATCCACCAATAATTAGTGTAAAGAGTATCATTGAGAAAAACTTCATACTTCGTTCCATTTTGGGTTTAACTTTAAAATTTTGTTGTGAATTTCACAATCTTCATCATGAGCCCCTGGTAAATAACCTGTACTCATAAGAAACTCATTAACAATTTCACCTCCCACAAATTTAAACGTCTTTTTGAACAATTTAGTCCATTCGTCTTTATTTAATGGGTGGTTTTTATCTAACCATTGACTAAAGCTACCAAATTCAGCTTTAATCTGCAATAATTGTTGTGCATTATGTATGGCTGCATTAACTTTTAGCTTATTTCGGATAATTCCTGAGTCAGTTAACAATCTCTCTCTATCCGAATCATCAAATTGAGCAATTTTTATAATGGAAAAATCCGCATAAGCATTTCTGAAATTTTCCTGTTTTTTAAGAATTGTTTCCCAAGAAAGACCTGCTTGATTGATTTCCAAAATTAATCTTCCAAAAAGCTCATCGTCTGAAGCAATAGGAAAACCATACTGTGTGTCATGGTACATTTTATGACAATCTTTCGCATCAGGTGCATTACAATATGTACAATAGCTCATAGAGAGATTTTTTAACAAATATACTTTTCTAATGCGATGATAAATACTTCAATGTTCTTGAATTGAGCGATTTCAGTTTTATCCATTAAACAGTGTGCTTTGTTTTTATTAAACGTATAAATTGCTGGATAAGTTGTTTTCAAAAGTGGATACTTTTGTTCAAATTCATTTTTATACATCATTTTAAATCTTGATTTATGATTCTTGACAAAAGATTTCCATGTTTCTTTTTCGCCAAACCAGTCGTGAGTTAACAAGCATAGATCACACTTATAGGTCGAAGGACTAATAATTTTATGAATTCCATCGAACATTTTACTAGAATAACTGGTATCTGCGTTATAAACTAAAATCAATGTATCCATAAAGTAGATTTATTTGATTAGACGGTTCTCATTTGGATTTATTACTTTTAAACCAATCAATATAATTTTATGCCAATATACAGCTTCAACGGTTTTATTCCTGTTATTAAGGAGAGTAGTTTTATTCATCCTCAAGCCTCAATTACTGGAAATGTAATAATTGGGGAGAATGTCTACATTGGTCCTGGCGCTGCAATTCGAGGCGACTGGGGACAGATAATCATTGAAGACGGCTGTAACGTTCAAGAGAATTGTACCATTCATATGTTTCCTGGAACTACCACCATCCTAAAAAAAGGAGCTCACATTGGTCACGGAGCGATTATTCATGGAGGAATCATTGGTGAAAATTGTTTAATAGGCATGAACAGCGTAATAATGGATGATGTTGAAATAGGTAAAGAATCTATTGTTGGCGCATTAAGTTTTGTCGCAGCAAAAACCGAAATCCCTGAAAGAAGTCTTTTGGTAGGAAATCCCGCTAAAATAATTAAGCAAGTAAGTGATGAAATGATTGCTTGGAAAACAAAAGGAACAGCATTGTATCAATCCTTACCTGAAGAGTGTAAAAAAACATTAAAGGAAGTTGAACCATTAAGAAACATAGAAGAAAACCGACCCGATCAAGAGCAAATGTTCACGACGTGGGAAAAAATTAAAAATGATAATAACTAATTTATGAAATATTTAAGCTTGCTCTTATTAACGTTCCTCTTTGGATGTGGTACGATTAAAAACCAAACAAACCAAATAGATCAAATTGTTGGCGCATCATGCGGGACATGTGTTTTTGGGATGACAGGAGATGATTGTGATTTAGCAATTCGCTTCGAAGAGAAATTTTATTACGCAGAAGGGGCCAGTATTGATGAATTCGGAGATGCTCATGCAGAAGACGGGTTTTGCAACGTAGAACGGCAAGCACATGCCAAAGGAGAGATAAAACATGGCGTTTTTGTTCTGAAATCACTTGAATTATTGCCATATACAAAAGAATAATGATTGATATAGTTGTTTTAACCGATAGAAGATATATTGCTCCAACAGATGTAAGCGATTACGTGCAAAATATATTAACGGAAGACCAATTAGTTGTTGATGCTTTGAGGCGTAAAGGTCTTACCGTAGAACGTAAAAGCTGGGATGATTCTGATTTTGACTGGAGTACAACCAAAAACATTCTTTTCAGAACCACTTGGGATTACTTCGATCGTTTTGATGAATTTGAGATCTGGCTAAATCATGTTTCAGAAGTCACCCGATTAATTAACCAAAAGGAACTTATATACTGGAATATTGACAAACACTACCTACAAGATTTAGCAAAAAAAGACGTAAATATTCCAGCTACCATTTTCATAGAAAAAGGAGAACAGCGAAGTCTTACAGCGTGCATTGAAAAAATCAATTGGGAAACCTTTATTTTAAAGCCAGCCATTTCAGGTGCAGGAAGACATACCTACAAATTCAATAAAGGAGATGAAGCAAGATTAAACCAAATCTTCTTTGAGTTAATCACGAACGAAAGCTTGTTGCTTCAAGAATATCAAAAACAAATTACAACAAAGGGAGAAGTTGCATTTATGGTTTTTGGGGGGAAATATAGTCACGCGATTTTGAAGAAAGCAAAACCAGGAGATTTTCGAGTTCAAGATGACTTTGGAGGTACAATTTATAATTACGAACCAAGTGCTGATGAAATTGCATTTATTGAAAAAGCCTTTAAAGCAGTAACTCCCACTCCTGCATACGCTAGAATAGATGTTATTTGGGATAATAATGACCAATTGTGTATTGGCGAAATTGAATTAATTGAACCAGAATTATGGTTTAGAAAAGATGAAAATGCAGCTGATAAATTTGCAAATGCAATTGTTAGTTACATTAATGATGTATGCTAGAAAGTCATTTTCAAATAGGAGTTGATTAAAAGATGTAAATCATCCCATTTTAACACAATCCACTAGGCCGTTTCTTTTTTCCTGATAGCTTGATACAAAATGTAAACACCTGCTATAACAAATGGTATACTCAACATTTGACCCGTATTAATAAAGTACACCTCATCTCTTGCTGTTTGTCCTAATTTAAAGAACTCAATAAAGAAACGTGCTCCAAATAGTAAGATTAAAAATGTTCCAAAAATAGCCCCTTGCTTTTTCCAAGCGTTTCTCTTCCAATACATAAACATTAAAATGGCAAAGATTGATATGTATGCAATCGACTCGTACAATTGCGCAGGATGACGCGGAGTTGGATCAAAACTATTCATCTCGGAGTTCCAATAATTAATAAAGCTAAAAGCCCATGGAACATCCGTTGGGTCTCCAACAATTTCGCTGTTAACTAAATTCCCCAATCGGATAAAACAACCTGCAATTGCTATTGGTGCTGCAATTCTATCCAAAATCCACATCATGGGTTTTTTAACTACTTTTTTAGCATAAAAATAAAGCGCAATCAAAATTGCAATTGCTCCACCATGACTTGCTAAACCACCTTCCCAGACTTTAAAAATATCTAGGGGATGAGAAAAATAACCACGATCAAGCACAACACCTTCAGCATTTATTTCATCAAAATAAGGCCCATAAAAGAACACATGACCTAATCGCGCACCAACAATGGTTGCAATGATCATGTACATTACCAATTGATCCAAATTCTCGTTAGAAATCGCTTCCTTTTTAAACATTCTTTTTATCACAAAATACCCAAGTATTAATCCTGAAACGAATAATAAACCGTACAGATTTGGAGTTTTCCACCCTTCGACTATTTCAGGAGTAACATCCCATTGAATAATTTGTAACACGCGAGAAATTTTAATTTTTTATAAATATAGTTATTTCGTTACGCAATTTGAATGCGATAGACGGTAATTTGTGGAAGTTAAAAACGATTAATAGCTATGTTCAATATAAACAAATCAGTATATTCGTAAGGATATGAATGGAAGATTATTTACAATTGGTTTCTTGATTTTATTTGTCATAACGGGTTGTCCGGGGAGGACTTATAAATCCGATTTAAAAAAAATTCAAGAGAATAACATGGATTTACCTTTACCAAGTAAGTCTTTCTTCAATGGTATCCAATATCGCATATCTGGTTTATTTCGAGACAATTACAACAACGATTATGTGTTAAGCAATAACGCATCAACAAAATCCATTTATGATATAGACCTTAATTTCAGTGTAGAATCATTTTCTTCAAGTGAAGCTGAAGCATATGCTTTTTTGTTTGAAGGAGAAATATCCAAGCTCGATGCTGTGCATGACAACTACATTAAAAAACGTTCGGAAAGTCTCAAAGAATTCAATATATCAATAAAAAAAGAACTGCCCAAAACGGTGAAATATCCAGGTTATATTCAAATAATACATGGTTCATCCAACTCATACAGTGAAAATGCCTCATACTTCACTGCAACAATGGAAATCGAGGATGAGTATTTCGTATTTCAATTAATTGGGAAAGAAGAAAATATGGGTTATCTCTATGACGACTTTATAGAGATACTGAATTCAGTAACTAAGTAATGAATCTAGAAGAGTTTATTTCAAAATTTCATTCAGCAAAGGAGTATGGACTCCCTGGGGAAGAAGCACATCAATTACTTGCCCCTGTAAATCGTTTAATGACTTCTACATTATTGCAACGTAAACCAAATTACCGTTTATCAGCTGTAGGGATTTTATGTTATGAAAAAAACAATTCGATTCATTGCATCTTGATTCAAAGGCCTAAGTACGAGGGAGTACATGGAAATCAAATTAGTTTTCCTGGAGGGAAAATGGATCATTCAGATGAGACATATGAATATACCGCTCGAAGAGAGTGCTTCGAAGAAATAAATCTGCCGATTAATGCTGGCATTAAAATAGCTGATCTTTCTGACATCTATATTCCTGTAAGTAACTTTTTAGTCAAGCCCGTAGTATTTACATTGCATCAAGAATATGTTTTCACTCCCGACAAAAGAGAAGTTGATGAAATTTTATCCTTTGACCTTTTTCGTCTTTTAGAGAATGATGTAATCCAGTCAAAAAAAATGGAACTAAAAAAAGGCACGAATCAAATAAACGTGCCTTATTTTAATATAAATGAAAAAGTTGTTTGGGGAGCTACAGCAATGATTTTATCTGAACTTCGCTCATTATTACAACGATTCTAAAATCTTACTCTTGCAAATCCAAATGCAGTTGATACACTGTTTGAATTATCTAAGAAAAATGTTAACATGTCTCTCGAAGAAATTCCGAATTCATAGGTTCCTCCGCCTAAAACAAAATTGATTCCAACAGGCACGTTATGCTTATAAATTCCACCACCAAGGTAACCTGCACTTAAAGTCAACCAAGCTACTGGACTTATTTCTCCACCAAAAGAGAATACTGGGTTAACAATATTTCCAGGAGTTTCGGTGCTAAATGGTGCAATCATATCAGCTCCCACACTTGCAATTTTACCAATATTGATACTTGCTCCAGCTCTAAAAGTAGCTGCATTTTTAACCACATATTTTTCCTCTCCTTCTAATGAAAGCAAACCACCATCAGCCAATAACTGATCCATCGAATTGGTAATATTATAATCCTCAAGACCATTTAAACTCATAGAACCAATTAAAGTATCTCTTACCTTGTAAACATTTCGTGTATAAGTAACAGCTCCGATATTATTTACAGCCGCTGCTAATCTTAAAAACCCACCAATTTGAGCACTCGCAGACAAATCAACACCATATCCAGTTCCTACTGGCTTTGGAATAGCTCCTTTTTCTGTATAAGTCGAAATATTTGTAGAGGCAATAGCACCATAATTAATATCATAGGAAGGAGAAAGAGAAGAATACATATATACTCCTGAACTGTTAGACTCCATTGTTACCATAGCCATTGACTGAATAAAACGACCTCCTACTCCACCATATAATGCAAAAGTAGAATCTGAACCAAACAATTTACGACCATATCCGAAATTGTAATATCTATTCCAAGAAAACTGAATCGAAGATCCATTCGTAATTTCACTTAATTTCAAGGGAACAGAAATAGTTCCAAGAATCACACTACTCAATGTGTCATTTGAAATATTTCCCGTGTTTTGAATAACAGATGTATCGCCATCAATAGCAATTGTTAATTGATCAAAATAATCTGACAAACGACCACCAAACAATAAGTCGGTTGTTTGCTCATTAAATCTAGAGTACCAGTTATACTGTTCGCTAATATTAAAAGCAATACCTCCAAATTTTTCTGTATGAAAGGAGAAACCAAACCAATTATAGCTTGCATCAATGGCTAAACCAGAACGCATATAATCTTGTGCAAATTCTCTTTGTTCTTGCCAGCTTGACGGATCTTGTTCTTTACCGACCACATCATTACGAACTGCCTTGTATAATTTCTTAAGTTTTGTAGCATTTAACGAATCGGAATAAAACCCAAGGTTAAACTCACTCATCCCTGTTGTGAATTTTTTTCCGTATTTATTCCCCCAACCTAAGGCTGATGGATTAACACCTAACGCATGATAATCAGTTACAAATGTAGTCGCAACCCCTCTTCCAACCGAAGTATATGCTATACCTTGTGTTTGAGTGAAAGAAACTTGAGAAATGATTAAAGCTAAGGATACTGATAGTAAATGCTTCATAAGTTATAGTTTAATATTGCCTAAATGTACAAGAAAGTTTCTAAAACCAAAAAGAGGAACAAGTTTAATTGAAACTTCTTCCTCTTTTTGCTAAACCATGCTAAAACTATAAAACTCAAAAACGCTCTATGAAAAACGTTTCTGTTCAACAAAGATATACAATCTTATTAGTTTGACAAATTTTCTTAGATGAAATAAATGTTAAAATTTATTAACCAAGCGCAACATCTAAAATCATCATCACGAGAAAACCACCTATAAAGCCTAACACGGCTATATCTGTGTATTTATCTCTTTGCGTTTCAGGAATAACCTCCTCCACAACTACATAAATCATTGCTCCAGCGGCAAAAGCCAAGGCAAAAGGTAAAATTGGTTGCATTTGCATAACTGCCAACGCACCTAACACTCCAAAAATAGGTTCTACAATTGCACTTAACTGACCGTACCAAAAACTTTTTCTTCTACTTACCCCTTGTCTTCTCAATGGCATAGCAACTGCGAAACCTTCCGGGAAATTTTGAATACCAATACCAATAGCTAAAGCAACAGCACCCGCTATAGTTGCTCCATCCATTCCAATCCCTGCAGCACCAAACAAAACACCTACGGCCAATCCTTCTGGAATATTGTGTAATGTTATTGCCAAAACAAGTAAAGTTGTTTTGTGCCATTCTGTTTTGACACCTTCTTTTTCAGATTCTCTAAAATTTATATGTAAGTGAGGAAGAATTTTATCTAGTCCAAATAAAAATATTGCTCCAAAAAAGAATCCTACAGCTGCAGGCATCCATGGCATAGAAGGATACATACTTTCAGACATTTCTATGGATGGATTTAATAAGGACCAAAAACTTGCAGCAACCATTACTCCACCCGTAAAACCTAACATAGCATCTAACACTCCTCTGTGAAGTGTTTTGAAAAAGAAAACCAAACTAGCACCTGCTGCTGTCAAGAACCAAGTAAAACAAGTTGCATAAAAAGCAGCAAGTACAGGGTCAATTGAACCCATGTACGAAATTAAATCATCCATTTCAAAAAAATAAATACGATACGAAATTACAAATTAATAAGTATTCACAGTAAAACTAAAAGGAGTTTGAAAATGATTCAGAACAAAATATGAATAAAACAAGATGAATTATGTATCTTTGCACCCAAATAAAAAAAATAGAGAATGGCTACGAACAGAACTTTCACAATGTTAAAACCTGATGCGATTGAAAACAATCATGCAGGTAACATTATCCAAATGATCATTGATGCTGGATTTAAAATCAAAGCAATGAAATACACTCAACTTTCAGAAGATCAAGCAAAAAAATTCTATGAAGTTCATGCTGAAAGACCATTTTATGGTGAATTAGTAGAATACATGACTTCTGGACCTATCATTGCTGCAATCTTAGAAAAAGAAAATGCAGTTGCTGATTTTAGAACTTTAATTGGAGCAACTGATCCATCTGAAGCTGCTGACGGAACAATTCGTAAGAATTATGCTGAATCTAAAGCTAAAAATGCAGTTCATGGATCTGATTCTGATGAAAACGCTCAAATTGAAGGAGAATTTCATTTCACTTCAGCTGAGATATTTTAATTAAAAGAACTCAAATTAAAAGAGCCTATATCCACTGGATATAGGCTCTTTTTTTTACGTTATTTTTTTTATTCTATTTGTATTACTAAATCATTATGAATGCACAATTTTCAATGCTTTTAATCTCTCCTCGAAAAAAATTTTCTTATCACGAGAAATACTAACTATTTTATCCCCATCAAGAATAATTGTCCCTTCACCTCTTAAGTCTTTAGACAGGTAATTTAAGTTAATAAGATAAGATCGATGAGGACGAAAGAAAAGTTCGCGATTGAGTAATTCAAAATCCTTTTCACCTATCAAAATTACGTGTAAATCTTTTTAATAATGAATTATTGTTGTTTGTAAACTTAAAATGACATTTCATGAAAAAATTTTGTAAAACACATTTCTGACTACCCAAAATATGAATATTATCAAATGAGCTTAGAATTCAAAAAAAACAAAAAATGTTATCTAACTTAGTATTTTCGAATTCATTTTTTTGATTCTGTGATTGATTTAACCTATTCCGAAGATCAAATTATTTGTGTTAATAATTTTGATGATTTCATTAACACCTCTTTTTATGGAAATAAAAATGTTATTTGCTTTAATCGAGAATTGAAAGGAGATTTTTCTGAAATTGTTTCTAAAATAGAATTAGTTGGAAACATGATGGAGGTCAGCGAAAAGCAATTGAATAAATTGGACCTAAGCCCAAAAGGAGAACTGGCACGCAAAACACTTTTGAATGATTTAAAACTTTTAAAAGAATTAGGAGCATTACCGACATTGAACATTATCCAAAATTATGATCGTGATGATGCATATCCAGATTTCCCTACAGATGTATATTCTTATCATGTTGATCGCTCTCCAATCCCAGTTGAAACAATTTTATGCACATATTATGGAGCGGCAAGTGATGTACTTGCAAACTCGCAAGGAATTCAAAAAATAAAAATTCCCGAAATTCGTGATAAACTGAAAGGCTTATACAGCGGAACAGAAGAAGGCTTCGACTCCTTTTTAGTAGAATACTTTTTTGACTTGCACTACCAAGCCATGCCATATGCCATTCCAACCAACCTTAGTAATGGAAACATTTGCAGAATCGCAGTAGACCATCCAAACAGCGATGTACCACCCTGCTTACATCGAGCACCATTTGAAAAAAACGGAATAAAAAGATTGTTATTAATTTGTTAGTCACTATAAATTCTAACATTATCAACTAAAAAATAGATCAATTTCGTATCTTAAAAGAATGGAATAACTAAAAACAAGAATGTATATCAATTTAACATGAAAAAACTCAAAGAGATTAAAACTATTATTCTTTATTTATTTGTTTTCATCTGTGCAATTTCAATAATTAATCAATATTTTGATTTTACCTTATTGATCGAAAAGAATTTTTTAAACTGGGATGCGGAACATTACGCATTCATCAAAGACCACGGTTATGACGGATTCAGAATTGCCTTCTTCCCACTGTTTCCATTAATATGGAAAGTAATTCCTGTAGATGCGATTTGGATATCGATAATTAATGCAGGAATATTTCTAACAAGTATTTACATTCTAATTAAACAATTCGGAATTAAAAAATATGAAGAAATCGTATTGTATTTAAGTATACCGAGTTTCATATTCTTCTATTTACCCTATTCCGAATCAGTCTTTTTTTTATGCTCGAGCATAATGTTGATTGGGATTAAGAATAAAAACTACAACCTTCTTTATATTGGTTTGTTTTTAACCATTTTAAGTCGTCCCGCATTTACTGTATTTATCCCTGCATTAATCATTCTAGAATTATTTAACCCTGAAACGGATAAAAAACTTAGACGGATCGTATCTTATATAACTATCTCTTTAATCGGGGTTTTACTTGTTGGACTAATACAATACATTGATACTGGTTTAATATTCCAATTTTTTAGTGTTCAAAAAAATTGGGGCAATGAACTACAAATACCTCAATTACCTCTAACATCATGGGGTGGAGACTTTAATGTTAAACTTGACGGATTCGCATTTATAATTGGTGTAATCGCCGGATTATACTTATTGAAATTACTATTTAATATTTCAAATAAAAACAGCTTGAAACCGCCTCAAGAAGTCATCTTTTCAATTGCTTATATTTCTGGAATTTCTCTCATCGTATTAATTTTTAGAGGCGGAAGTCTTTTCAGTTTAAACAGATTTGTTTTTGCTACACCATTTATTATTATTTGCCTAAATTATTGGTTGAATTATAAACTCAATTTAAATTTCAAACAATTACTACTTGTTTTCTGGCTCATATTTTTCTTTTGGTTTTTATTCGGATCATATCACCACATTCAAGTAATATTGAAATTCCTTTTGTTAACGATATATGTCTTTTCTTTTTTCCTGCTAAAATCGTCTAAACCAATCCTTAAAAATGTAACAATGGGATTAATAATTGCATCGAATTTCACAATTCAACTATATTTATTTTGTCTCTTTTTAAAAGGAGAATGGGTAGCATAATAATAAAAGAACTTATGATAAACATAACAATAATTGGATTTGGAAACGTAGGTAAAACACTTGCATTACTCTTATTAAACAACAAACATGCATTGAGAATAAACATCATGGAACCTAATGATAATTCAATTGGTGCTTTTTTGGATCTAAATCACGGACTTCCACTTTTTGACAAAAAGGAACTTCAAATAAATAATGAAGAATTTTTTGTAAATGCTGATTATGTTTATTTCACAGCTGGAACTCCGAATAAGCAAGGAGACTCTAGACTTTCAACATTGAGTCAAAACATTCACTTAAGTGAAGAAATCTTTAAAAAAAGGACTTTTAAACAAAACCCTTTTGTTATTGTAATTACAAATCCGGTTGATGTTATTTCAAATGCAGTTTATCGATATAGTGGTTTATCGGCTGATAAAATTATCGGAACAGGAACTTTTCTTGATAGTATTCGATTTAATTATTACCTCTCCCAAGTTAGTGGTGAATCAATTGGTTTATTTGACACAATGGTTTTAGGCGAGCATGGTTCTTCTCAAGTACCCATCTATTCAAAATCAACTTTTAATGGAGCTCCGTTACTTGAAAATTCATCGATTAAAATTAATCAATTGAAACAAGCGGAGGAATTAACTAAAAATGCAGCTTTTAAAATTCGAGAAACCCAAAAAGGGACAACCTATGGCGTTGCCAAATGCGCAGAAGTACTACTCGATTATATACTTGGAAAAGACAAAAATCAATTGACTCTCTCTATGCTTACCAACAAACATTATTGTGACCTGTTAAAACTAGATCAACCCATTTTTATTAGCATGCCCGTTTCAATTAAGTCTGGAAAAATTGAAATAAACAACAACATCGAATTTCTTGAAGAGGAACTTTTAAACTATCGAAAATCAGCTGCTAAAATTGCGGAATACAACTTTTAGTCCGAATTCAGCTTCAATTGATGTAACTATTTCATTAAATTAGATTATAAACTAAAACCTAAATTATGAAAACACAAAGAAGACTTTTTTGTGCAATTAGCTTTGCATTTTTAATTTTTTCATTTATTATAAGCTCAGTTCCTACTGGCTGGTTCAAAGCAGGAAGTAATCCAAATGATTACGAAATGTTTACTGATAAATCTATTTATAAAACGGGAAATAGTTCTGCAACCATTCAATCTAACAAAAAGAAAATAAAAGGCTTTGGAACTTTAATGCAAACTTGTTTATCCACGGAATATCTTGGAAAAAAAGTAAGGCTTTCTGGTTTTATAAAGTCTGAAAACGTTGATGGTTGGGCTGGACTATGGTTACGTGTAGACGGACAAAAGGGTGAGCCTTCATTAAGCTTTGACAACATGCAAAATAGAGCAGTAAAAGGAACGACGGAATGGAATCGTTATGAAATCATTTTAAATGTTCCTGAAAACGCAAGAACTCTCAATTTTGGCGCACTTCTTTCTGGAACTGGTAAAATTTGGTTTGATGATTTGAAATTTGAAATTGTATCAGACATTCAGGTTAATATTGGTAAAAGCACACCTGAAAAACCATCAAATTTAAATTTTGAATTATAGGCTAGTGAATTTTGCTTGTTGAAGTTTAAAACCTTCCTTAACCATTCGTTCTTCAATTCTATTAACTTTGTGTTTGATACGAATTGATACTTGATTTTAAAATTAGAGCTTTCATGTGTAGCGCAGTAAAATTCAACTAGTAAAACAATTATAGATGTCTACGATAAAAAAAACGCAGAGTAAATCAACCCTCCATGCCCGAAATAAAAACAAAGAGAGATATGATTTGCGTTCTTTAATAAATGTAGAACCAAAGCTAAATGAATGCTTGATACTAAATAAGAACGGTGAAGAAACAATTGATTTCGCAAACCCTAATTCAGTCTTATTTCTAAATAGAGCTATACTCAACTATTATTATGGAATAACCAAATGGGACTTTCCATCTGAAAATTTATGCCCACCTATTCCAGGTAGAGCTGAATACATACATAACATTGCAGATCTTCTTTCGGAATCGAATTATGGGAAGATACCTGTTGGTGAGCATGTTAAATGTCTTGATATTGGCGTAGGTGCTAATTGCATTTATCCAATTATTGGGATTTCCGAATACAAATGGCATTTTACTGGTGCAGACGTTGAAACAAAGTCAATTGAATCTTCTGAAAACATTATTAGGAGTAATGAAGCACTTCATGAGAAAGCTAAATTTAGATTACAAAAAAACACCAATAATATCTTCAGAGGAGTTATTAAAAAACCAGAAAAATTCGATTTAACAATTTGCAATCCTCCTTTTCATTCATCAATAACTGAAGCGGTAAAGGGAACCCAGCGAAAAAACAAAAATTTAACTGGAAAAAAAATAACCGAGACAAATCTTAAACTATCAGGAGTCAATAAAGAACTTGTTTGTGAAGGTGGAGAGATTCAATTCATCAAACAGATGATTAAAGAGAGTTTAAACTTTTCTACCAACTGTTTTTGGTTTTCAACGCTTGTTTCAAAACAGTCTAATTTAAAAGGGATTTACAAACTTTTAGAACGAATGAAACCTACCGCAGTTAAAATAATTCCTATTGGAACAGGTAACAAATCTACCCGCATAGTTGCCTGGACATTCTTAACAAATGAAGAACAAAAAGAATGGAGAGATTCCAGATGGAAAAAATAAAATTCATTTTAATTTACTACTAAAAAAATCAAGAATGATTATCGATGTACACACTCATGTAAATAACTATCATGAGGAAAAAATAACCTCGTTAGATGACAGTTTAAATCTTCTAATCGAAACAATGAAAGAAAACAAAGTGGATTATTCATTAGTTCTCTCATCGTACAAAGTAAATCCAAATAGACCAAGCACAAAAGAAATTGTTGAAGCAATCGCAGGTAAACCAAATTTAGGAGTAGTTGCTGGTGTTAGTTATTTACACTACAATCATCGAGACATTAGAGAAATTGGTGAGTATTTAGAGCAAGGTCTAATCAAAGCACTAAAATTTTATCCTGGTTATGAGCCATTTTATCCAAATGACAGTCGGTTAAAAGTTTGGTATGAAATGGCAATTGAATATGATGTGCCTGTAATGTTTCATTCTGGTGACACATATGCTCCAAATGGAAAAGTGAAATATTCCCACCCGATTCATATTGATGACTTAGCAGTTGATTATCCAGCTTTGAAAATCGTTATTTGTCATGTTGGAAACCCTTGGATAAAAGACTGTATGGAAGTTGTTTACAAAAACAAAAATGTTTACGCAGATGTCTCTGGGTTGGTATTAGGAGATTTTTCAGAGAAATTTGAGAAATATGTGAAAAATGAAATCGAAGAAATGATAACATATGCTGGTGACCCTAAATATTTACTTTACGGGACCGATTGGCCAATTTCAAATATGAAATCGTATTTGAAATTTATGGCTCAGCTTGACATAACAGAAAATAAAAAGGAGCTTATTATGTGGGAAAATGCGGCTAAACTTTACAAAATAGATATTGAAGAATTAAAGGCATTAAAAATTCAATAACTAATGAGATTTAAAAGTATCAATCCATTTAGTAATCAATTGGTCAATACTTATGAGGAATTTTCAGATGCAGCTATTTTAAACGCGATTGAAAATACGTCAAAAGCAAAGCCAATCTGGAAAAAAACAACACTTAATCATCGAATTGAGATTATCAATGAAGTAGCAAATATACTTCGCGCTAATGAGGAGGGATTTGCAAAAATGATAACGCTCGAAATGGGGAAACCGATTAGAGAGTCTAGAAGTGAAATCAAAAAATGTGAATGGCTCTGTCGTTATTACACCGAGAATGCA